>Ga0099825_1001113_pt1 | contig 33160 bp, 22 predicted proteins | sample SiratroredBW_FD_76838 | JGI IMG/M metagenome (GOLD analysis project Ga0099825, IMG submission 76838) | Root nodule microbial communities of legume samples collected from California, USA - Siratro red BW | ecosystem: Host-associated > Plants > Roots > Nodule | place: USA: California | collected...
AATAGAAGTAATGATTGAATTTAGTGACCAATTAAGTCAAATAATTGGTATCTAACATTAGATACCAAAGTTTTAGTGACCTATGCCATTAGATTCTAAATTGGTATCTAATTAAGTTAGAGATTAATTTAGAATCTAATAGTATAGGTCACTAAAACCTTGGTAGCTAATATTAGATACCAACTATTTGACTTAATTGATCACTAAATTCAATCATTACTTCTATTTTGTAGTTATTTAACAATCAAAATCTAATTTGGTGACTATTTTGGTCACAATTAGTAATCATTTTATTTGATAGCTAAAAATTAGTCTCTAAACATTATTGGAGTGATTTTTTACTTTATCTCTTCCTAATTTAACCTATATAAAAATTTGAAAAGAAAATATACATTAACACTATTTTTCATAAATTATCTTCATCCCACATCTATTTTTTTAATAGATTTTATATAATAATAAAATAATAATTTATTTCAATATTAAATAAATATATTTTATTATATACGATGTCAAAATATATAAGATTTTAAAAATTGTCCTATATTATCACTGTCATTTTCATCTTCAATAAATATTAACCTTTTACTACCTTTTTTTATTGTTAATTTTTTTTTCCTTTTTTTTTCCTACTTTTCTGATAATTCTTTTTTCCTCTATAGATTTCTCCTTTTTTATTTTTTCTCAAAAGTACTTATAAAAAGAAAAAAAATTCCTTTCTCAAAACTTATTGCAGTGCCTATGAATCTAAAGATGAAAATTGAAAAATTCACCTAAAACTCATTGCAGTGCCTGTGAGAGAAGTGTTCACAACCAATACAAAACTTCCCACAAAGGAATATATATCTCCTTCCTCCTTTCTAACACATTCTTCATGTGCGACTTGCTGATAAAAGTTGAGACACATATACGAGTGATCTATCTCTTTTCAGTTTTATCTTGATTTTTAGAAGTGACTTTTAACGAATTTTATCTTGAAAATAAATATTCAATTTGGCGTGTTTTTCTATATTCTAAGTTGATGTTTTATACTGTTGATATTAATTTAATTTTTAGTTCATTGTTAGTTCATATGTTGTTCTTGAGTTGAAGGAAATATTAAATCAAACATATCATGAATTCAATTGATGATTTGTGACGAGATTTTACTTTGCAATATATACTTTAGTTCCTATTATATATTTTTATATTGTTTTTGTTTCCAATACATACTTCAACCATTATCAGCTCTAAACATTTTTTTTTTGGATAAAATCTCCACAAGATATTATACTTTTTATTTTTCCCTGGTCAATAGAATATAGCATTTTAACTCAAATAAATAAAAATTTTATTTATGCAAATACAACTTATTCTTATATCTTATTAAATTCAATGGTAAAAAGAATCAATTGTGAGTTTTTCATAACCTTTTATTACTTATTCATAATTGTTACTATTGTATATTATGTCTATTTCTTTGCAATTTATTAACTTTTGTATGATGATTATGTGGACTGTTTTCTTTTTCACCCAGTTGATAAATTTGATTTAACTATACAACGGTCAAGAGTAAAAAAAAAACACTATTTTTATTTTTAGAAGAATGATTGTGATAATTATAAAAAAAGGTATAGTTTCCATGTTAAATATGAAATAAAAAAAAGGACAATCCAAGAGTGAGATAACTTTGAAATTTTGTTATATTCTCTCGAATGAAGATTACACATTTGACTTTAAGCTTAATCGAAGCTTAAAAAAGAAATTTGCAGACGTTGAATATCAAGAATCTAAATTCTATATAGTTTTTTTATTAAAAAAATAAATAAGGCAAATAGATGGAGCATTTGAAGTGTCTCAACCATATTACAATGATATTTCATTAATTACATAAACATATCCACACTTAACTAAATTTATCCCTTGAATAACCCTCCACCAAAATTTCATTGACTAGATAATAAGACTACACTAAAATATAACAATCTGAGCCAATCATTAGTTACACACCCCGCACCACATACATAAACACTGTTTTCACAAATTTGATTCCACATTTGAGGGTGTAATACACCTTCACCAGCAACACTAACTGGCCCTACTTTCTCATTTCTTTCTGATTCTTCAAGTAAATCTGTCCTTGCTGTACCATTTTTTTAATTCCACCTTTGTTACAGTGTGATGTCATCCTCCCTTTCTGCATTCCTATGCCAGCATCTCCCGTAAAATAAGAATGAATTGTATGTCATACTTTCCCTGCATATAATGTTTCTAATATTCATGGTCAAGAGTATTATGGTACAAGCAAATGAGAGAAACAGAATAGATTACCCACATTATTTTTTAGTAATTATCTGTATGTATACTATCTTCATTGTTTTGCTCGTGTGTTACAACTTACAACTTCTCATGGTTGTGGCATTAAGAGATGTTCTTCATATTCATCCATTTTTTCTCTAAATTGACTTTTATTGTCAACATTATTCTTCTAGTAAAATATGATGTTCCTCAATTCAATGCAAAAAATATCATATCATAGCGCAGCATTATTTCACAGTAGATTTTTTCTTTTGTTAGAAATGATAAGCAATTGCAAGAGTTGAATAACATATTTAATGAGCAAGTAATGGAGTTGTTAGCTCTAAATTTTGCTTTGGTTTCTAATGATGCTTAGAAAACTTTTGATACCAACAAAATTTGCACTCTTGTAGAGGAATATTATCTCATGGATTTTGATGAGGAGGAAAAGATTAATATTTTCAACTTCATCATTTCATTTTTGATGCGTATCAAGATTCAGATTTAAAGAATTTATGGACAATGTAAGAGTTGCGTGCATGTTTGGCAACAACAACAAAAAGTCGAAAGTTTACTATTTGGTTGATTGACTACTTCAGCTATCATGACTCCCTCAGTTTTTATAACTACAGCTAAAAAATCCTTTCTCTGCAATGAAAATAATTAATATAAGGTTGAATAAGATGAAAGCTGAATCTTTTAGCCGATAGTATAATATTCTACATTGAAAGAGATATTACAATAAGTTTTAGTTCTGACTCAATTATTTTAATATTTCATGTCATTGGAAGACTGTAAAATAACACTTTGATTGAAGGTAACTTTATATTATTTTAATGATCAACTTTATGTTAAGATTGTATATAAATTTGTAGATGTGTATAATAATGTCACATATTTAATACTTTATTTATGTACCTTCACATGAATTATATATGGTCAACATATAAGTAATTACTTGCTTTTGTATGGTTCTTTTATAACACAGTTTGGAACAATGTCAGTATACTACTTTGAATATTGTAGAAGGGATTTTGGTATCATCATATCATGGAAACATTTGATATTTAATGACAATTATTTATAATTTTTATGAAATAACTATTGAATGATAACTACTTTTTTTGAAGTTCATTACCATATATGTTTATTTTGACTAGAAGAAATAACAAATTTTATTATTCTTATTTAATAAAAAAAAATAAGTATTTGTTGAGAGTTACCTTTAACATTCCTTAAACTTAAAAACAATTGACCTGATAGTTATCATACACTTTTTAAGTTCTTAAAGATGAGAGAACAATTATTAAATTTCTAAAACCCCACATGTAATATCATAGGAAATTCACTAAAAGTGAATCAAACAACTCCATCATAATTAACTGTTGCAAATGCTGAATGATGAAAGTCCATTTCAGATGTTTGTCGAATAATATCTTAGAGAATTAATGAGATTAAGATTTTCTACTGTATAATCCAAATGATTCGGATGAGCAATTATAGTAGAAATCAATGCTTTAGAAATACAGAAGTTTGTTTTATGTGAAAAAAAAATCTAATAATAAAATCATTGTTAGTCTGCAAATGCCATGCTAATGGACTGATGGACAGTAACATGATATAACATGCAAAGGAAGTGATTGCAGTTTTGGTAAAATAGGAAGAGTAACATAATATCTACTCCAACTGAGAGTGGAAAAAAAGATTCATGAAAATCTGTGCTTTCTACGTGCCACTTTTTCAGTGCACAAATATGGGATTTTGTCATGGCTTGTCACTTTATTCTCCAAAAGATGAATTCAGAATTGACCTTTTACTGTTGATGTTCCAGAATAATTTTCAGCACAGGGGCATTCACTCACTCACTCACTCATTCAGCGTCAACCTAATCTCTCTCTCATCTCTGCAATTTTTTAATCTGAACAATTATGTGTGCTTTTGCATTATGGTAGTTTCGCTGTCTCCAAAAAATAATTTGAAGCACATATATACATGAAGATGCCATGCTGTGCCCTCTCGTGTGCCACAAAATTAAATGCCAAAGCACTCTGTTACAATTTTGTTTGTGCTGTCTGAAAAAGCTGCCTCAGTTTCTAAATCCTCAAGGCTGAAAATAACACGTCATTCAAAATATTTCTCTCTTTTTTGGACAACAATGCTTGAGAGATTGATCATTGATTCATCCACCCACAGAGGGGAACTCCAACACATGCTAGAAATCTTGTAGGGTCATGTGGATATTAGACCTATAGGGAGAAGAATACTAGCCTCAGAAATCTCATTATTTTTGTTGCTCTACTGGCTTCTCTTGTCTTTGCTAAGATTTTATTTAGAACATTGTCAAAGTAGATATTACATGTTATAAATGTTTGACACACTAGAGAGTCTGATATGAGATTCTAATGCATGTGCATGATTGTTGTGATTACTTTGTACACCATTATTGGATTTTGGCTCCAGTGTCATCATCATCCAGTGAAATTTTCAGACGATCATGTTCCGCCACAATTTCGATCACATTTTACATAATCTGCAACTCAAAAAGAGGTACTTTTTATTGCCCAAAAGAAAAAGACATGAAGAGTAATTGTATATTATAATATCTACATTTTATCAATGCCAGCCATATATAGTAAGTGGAGAATTTGTTTATAGATATGATATATTGTAAAATATAGAGCATTGAAGGCAATCTCCTTTATGTTGACAAGTATATATTTTCTGAATCTTTGATTTTATAATTGGACTTGATTAAAACTTTTGACTTCAATTTTCAGTAAAATGAACTAATGTTCTGAAAAGGAAAAAAAATGCTAGACATTTTTTCTGTTACATCAATGAACATTTGAACATGTCATACTTTTGTCTCATTATTTCACCAGATGAAATCAGAACATAACTATAACAGTGAATGGTATATTTATGGGAATTGGATCTAGCAAAAGTGAAAAGCTCCCCCAAATTTGATTAATCAGGTTCAAATTTTGGCTCCAGAAGATTTTGTATTTAATGTCCAACAGTACATCATCATTCAGAACTTTGTTTTGAAAAAGGAAAAGACTTAAGAATGAGACGGAATAGAGAAAAATAAGAAAAATGAAGGAAAAATAATTGGTGATAGTAGGAGGTTGTGGCCAAGTGGGCAACACTGATGTTGACTTGAAGTTTAACCCATTATATACTTTTCACTTGCATACAACGTCGTGGTCAATTCTTTAATGCCACCAACAAAACTCCACCATTTGATTTGATGTGTGGAAGTCTGTGGTCCATATTACCATCAGAGCAAAAAACATGTGGGACTTCAATGTTCCGATCCTCTGAATTATGTCTCTCCATGCTTCCATGTGTCTCTACTATGGTATCTACAATCAAAGTGAAGCAATTTTACTAGAACCAGCATTGCTGGGTATCTCATCTGATCTAACTAAGACTGAAGAACCAATGTTCCAACTTGTTCCATTTGGCATTGCATGAATAACAAACATTCTTGTAGACCAACCAAAAAGGTTACAAATCCTTTGATTATTATGTTATGGTGTGTAGTACCATTGAGGTGGTGACTTCACTCTCCACTCTATTGAAACTTGTAAAAGATTTGGTAAGCAAGTACAAATACAAGCACATCTTTTCTTTATTATGTCCACAATAACACCCACATCAACACCACATGTTCATTTTACCTTGGATCAAGTTCAACAACATCTATCTACAATTCACATTCAAACTAGAACTATTTTTAAGACCCTCTTATGTGCCCCAGAATTCATTGCTTCTCTTGTCAAATTGCAACTTGAGTTTAGAATTGAAAGGATGTGTCAAGTTTGGCCCAAGATATAGATGGGGCTTTTTCACAGCATGGTTCAGCCCATATTAGAATACTTCTTTAAAAAACAAAAGAGATGCCACTTTTTTTATAGGGTGCATGAGAGTTGGATCAAAATCTCTGTTACTATAATAAACATTAAACCACCAACAATCCAAATGAGAGCAATTGTGGTAAAATTTGTTGAATAGAAACGAAGCAAAAATGTGACTAACCAAAACTAAAAAGCTGACATAAAAAATGAGAAATCAAAATAGTTAAGACAAAATTTGTTTCGCTAAAATTTAGAATAATTGTTAGATATTTCTTACTAATAACGATAGATGAAAAAAATTATGTGCATGACTTTTAACTTGTGAATCCTGTGATTAAAAATGATTTTAGTTGGGTGTATATTTAACATTATGTTAAGGTTGTCATTCACTTAAGTTTTCCACCTTGAAAAAATACAATAAATTTTATAAGAATCTAAAAATATATTTAAATGTTAGAGCAACAAAAATAATATTTTTTAGGGTATATTTAATATTTTACAAATACTAACCAAAATGAACTTATGTGGCTTACAGAAAAAGTAACTAAACTTAGAGATAAAACAACATGTAATGTTGTGAACAATTTGAAGGTTTCACCAATTTTGTTTCCATTTTCATTTCTTGGCTCTAAGTCAATGATAATTAGGTTTGTATACTTTGGGACCAACATCACTAGAAAGTAAAACGTCATCCCTGTTTTTTCATTCAGGTACGAGTAATTTTAAAATTTCAAAAGTTTAAATTTTGAATTGTTTTGGATTAATTTTTTAAAAATATTTTTTTTAACTAAATCAATTTTATTTTGAATAGAATAATTTTTTTCACTAAATAAAAAAACTAAATATATATTTAAAAATAAAATTATCAATATTAAGTTTTATAAAATAAGGAAAATATATTCAATAATTTAAAATGATAGTTTTTACATTAATATTAGTAAACCAAGAGAATGAAGGTAAAGAAAAAAGAAAAATAATAAAGGTATAGATGTGGACAGATAGAGAAGAGAAGAAAGAGGGTAAAAGATAAAAAATAAAAATGTGAGTAATAAAAGAATTGACAAAATAGAATAAAAAAACAAAGAGACAGGTAAAGTAGGAATAAAAGATATATACAGAGATGTTAAGAGAGGAAATGAGATGAGAGACAAACAGAAGAAAGAGGGAAAAACATAAGAGATAGAGAAGAGATAAACAGATACATCAAACAAGAAAGAAAAGGGAAATTCAGAGGAAAGAAAAAAAATAAAGAGAAAAAGTAGAAGAGAGAAAAAAAACTATTCAAAAGAAACTTTCAAAAAAAGTTAAATTATTACCTTTTACAATAAATATAAAATTTTATAATTTGAAATAATAAATTTATTCTCATAAAATTTTATAATTTCAATCTTTTAAATTTGTTAACCAAATAATAGATTTCTTCAAGAAAACATGTAATAAAAACAAATTACTCTTTTAAAAGTTTTCATTCGAAAACAAGGATTTTTTAAATCTTTTACAGCCTTATTATAACACATTGATTTATTTTAAAATAATTTCCCAATCTTATTACAGTATGCTCACAACCAAGTTTAAATCATCATAATTTTATAGATATGTTCAGTTGTGAGAATGCTAGTAATGTGAATTTCATATAGATACGATCAGTAGTGAGTGCAAACTTGTATGGGTCAATAATAATTATTTCATAATAAATTATTACTAAATAGAAGAGGGAAGAAAAAATGCTTCCAAAAACGGAGGAAAACAGATGGCAGAACATTTGAAATGGTGGAATATCTTGGTAAGATGCCTGAATGGTAATCTTTATGATAAGAAATCCAAATATACAATAAATACTGTAACTTTACTATGTAATTCCACAACAAAGAACAGTGGAGACAACTAATATACCAGTAGTAACAACCCAAAAAAGTAAGTGAGGGATGAAACCGGCCAAACAACTTCAACTTCACAGGATAATTAATAAATTATGGTCAGAGAACCACTAACTTTCTAAACAGCTCCACCTGCTAAAAACCTCGAAAAAATGGCAACAGCCACCATGCCCAAAAATCTACATACATACTCAACCAGAGAAAAATAAATAGGAAAATTAAGCACCACCATAACGCATTTTTCAAATGTCATTGCTTTCCTCCTCCTCCTCATCCTCTTGGTCATCGTCATCCTTTTCCTGCCAATGATAATTATACTTCATAAGAAAATATTTCTATCCACTGTACTTGGAAGTCCTAATGTCATTCCTTTAAAATTTAAAACACAAAAAAGCATTGCCTGAATAGCTACAGAATGCCATTCTTAGGTAAAATAGCAATAACTCGTCCTTTAACTTTTGGTATCAAACATCTTAACATGTGTTCATATTCTTTGTTGTTTTCAGGTCATGAATGATTACAACTTCTAGCATTTTGGTGTATCTTCACAGAAAAACCTCTTTTGTTATTGTTGAAATCATACACTTCCAGATATATCGAGGGAGTAATAAAGAGAAAAGAGGATGAAAAACTGAATTGATATTAACTTAGATGTATTAAAACGTATTATATATATTCATAAAACCTATGGTACTCACCCTTACTTATAATCTAATCCTAACTAATTAAGGAATTAAATCATGATAAAATAAATACTAATGGACAAAGGAGAAACCAATCCTAAAGATATTCTGATATGATAAAATACTTTTCCATATATTCAAACAGTTATTAAACGGAATTCACATCACATTGGTGGTTTTCGTATTTTTTATATTAAGATCTAACTAAACAAAAATTAAAGCATTCAGTTAAACCCGAGTTCAAAATATGACTACTATAAGTGACTGTACATGTTCAGCATTAAACTTTGCGTCAACTCAGTATTAGGCCTAGTATTCATTGATTGAATTTTGGACGAATTAAAGCATGGATCCAGCGCAAGATTCCATAAAACATAAAAAAGCAATACTCCAATCATATTTGTCAATCATCTATTCTTTTTCAAAGAAAACTCAAATTTCAATTACCTCATCATCAGCTTCATCATCAAAATCCTCTTCGTCAAACTCCTGTTCCCAAATCAATTTCCATTAGAAACACCATGGGAGAAATTAGCAAAGTTAAATGAATAATTAAGTGAGAAATGAAAGTACAATACACAGAAGACAAAAGGTCAAAATTTTAACTTACGTTGTTGAAATAAGTGAGTGGATTTGGCCATAAATCTTCCTTAATCAATTCTGCAACCTGCATTTAGAGTGATTAATGCTTTGCGACCAAAGTGAACAAGAAAAAAGAAAATGAGTAAAGAACTTCCATCTGAAAACAATTTTACAGTACTACCTCATCATGGATTTCATCCGTATCGTTTGTCTGCTCAGAGTCACTAAACCAAGTAAAGAAACTGCATTTATTGGCACAAAAAAATTTAAATAGTCTTCATGAAAGGAGATTTATGAACATTTCCTTCAAATATATTAACTAACAATTAAGAACAAGAAAAGCTTTTGTTGACACATGCAAAAGAAGTTTTATTAAAAGCTGCAGCATCTACTTTGCCAAGTTATTCTGTCTTGCTTAAAATTACCCTGTTAAAATATTTGATCAGGGCATCAAAGATTTGCATGCTATCATCCTTGTTCAGATTTCAAAACAAGAATGGAGAATTCTAACTGATACGAAGAGATTATTTATACCAACTCTGCACAGGTCAATGCTTTTCGCATTCTAATCTTTTAAGTAGTTATTCTAGTGTATACCACAACATAGAAAAGTGTCACTAATCTTTCAAATAGTGATTCTTCTATAGAAAAGTATAATACAACATAGAAAAGTGTCACAGGGAAACACATTAAAAAATAAGCCCTGCATTACATCCATGTCTTCTGAATCAAAGTGGAATATGGCATAGTAACCAAAGCAGGCATCACTAACTAGGTATATTTTCTTGATCTGCCAATTGATCAATTTGAATGGCAGAAAATTCCAGCCTCCAACAGTAGTTTCTGTTTTCTTTTTCAAAAAGAAAAGGCTTGGCCAAGAACAACAAGAGGTCTAGTATACAAAAGCGAAAATGAATGCATAACCATGGCTTTCTTTGTCTATAATATTACTGTGCTCGGAAACTAAAACATAAAAGCAATAGCTTAGGTATCAACCTGATATCAACACGACCCCGCTTCCCATTCTTGTCATGACTGACTCCATTGGGTAATCCCTGTATATTTAAGGATTATGTTTCAAAGTAAAAAGGCAAAATAAAAACTGTAGGTGCTGATGGGGTGGGGAGAAAAAAATGAATTCATAGCCCTTACCTTGCCCTCTTTCCATTTAATGGGGGTAGCAGTTATCTTTGTTGATCCTTCTTCAAAGAAGGTAAAAGTCTTTGTAAGCTTTGTATTCTCAAAATAGGGATTGGGATTGAAATTCTGAAAAAATAAAAAAATAAAAACTAGTCATTTTTGTCTGTAGAGAATTAACATCTAGCTATTCTTCAAAGGTGATTAACAACTGGTCATATTTTTTGTCTGTAGAAACTTTTAAATCATATCTATAAAGGATAGTAGATACAAGGGTTTTTTTGGGGCGTGAGAAGGTGAGAAAGAGAGCAAGAATAACTTACAAAGGTGATTGAGTACCCAGATTTGACATCTTTATTATCTTCAACCTCGAGAGAACCCAGATACGTAAATATCTACAAACAATGGGTGCCAGCAATGATTTAAACTTCATCAACAGGTTTGTCAATAATCAACGGAACAAAAACATTGAAAGCACTGTCATGTAAACCTCACAAAGTGGTAAAACACCTTAAGCAAATAAATAAACCGAATCTATCAGGAAAAACAATTTAACATAATTGCGAAACTTCAGCACGTATGAGGAGAGAAGTCAAACCTTTTGATCCTCTAAATTCAGAAGTTCACAAAGAGCAGGGTGATTCATAAACTGCAAAAGCAAAAGAAAGATACGTCAAACAATTTTTTTTAAAATTTGTATCCGTCATACCAATAGTCAAATTAACAAAACTATAAAAAAAAATTGAAACTCACAGCAGTAAACCAGAAATCAGGAATAGATTTGACGATGATCTCATTTCGCTTATCGTAAACTGGCTTCCTTATCTCATTAAACTTCTGCTCTACTTCAAGGACCTTATCACTCGCCTCCTCATTGATCTACGACGACATCAAAATTCAAATTGAAATTGCAATTCAAAATCAAAATCAATGCACAATAGCGTAAATTTCAAATTCATCGTCAATGCACCATAGAACGAATTCATAAAATTCAATTTCGTTACGTTAATTAGAGGAATCGATAAATTCCATGACAGTTTAAAACGGAGGATGAAAACCTAAAAAACTGGAAAACATGGATTCAATGATTGAGTGCGAGTTTAGCGGAGAAAGATGGTGTGGAATGGGAAATGATGAAACCTTGTCGAGTTCGTCTTGGACCTCTTGCAACTTCTCAATGGAGAGGATGAGTTTTTCGTCGATGGTATCCTCAAAATTCTCTGCGCTTTTCAACTTCTTCGTCTTGTCGCCAACCATCTTCGCCTGAAACGCACGTTTTCAAAAGCGAGGGATTGTTTGGTGTGGCAGAGGAAGCCAAGTGAAAAGTGTGGGAAATATGGTTAGGGTTTTGCGGGTTTATGCTCGAAATTCTCGCTGACGAATATAAATAGGCTATCCCAGGACAAGTGTATCGAGGTGTTTTTCGTCATTTTCTGGAAGGTGACATGGATAGGTCAATTTTCAACGTTCCACCATAAATGCATATTTAGAACTCCCCTTCCTGATAAGGAAAGAACTCGAGTAAAAGGAAACTTAAAAAATTTTCAATGTACAGATATATTAAACAATCACAAATAATTAAAATTGGGTTTCTTTATAGAAATTATATTGTGAAAATCTACTTTAAAAGCAAAGGAATTTTGAAAAATCAAAGTGTAACATCAGGTACATTTTTTTTTACAGCAAAAAAAATATAAATAAATAAGAGCATTTTAGAGATGTTTCAATCCTATTACAAAAGTTTAAACGTACACAAATGCACCAGATAATACATAAAGACCAAGTTAAAAATTATAAATTATAAGACACAATGACTCATAATGAATTATATCTCAAATGAAAATATTTATTCCATCTTTAGTGATTGGCATTCCAAGGACATCTCAGCTTTACGGAGTGTCTTTACATTCACTTTTTATACACAAACCTCCGTCATAATGAAGCCTACAAATTCTCTCACATATTTGATATCACCCCAAGATCCCACCATGAACTAACCATAACTTCCCTGTACAGATAACACGCCCCCCGTGATTCATACAAACCCATACCTTACCACCTCCCTCCAATCTTAATACATTTTAGGGGACATAAGCATAATTCAGGATAAGAAACATAAAAGTTAGGTTCGATATGCTTCAACCAAGACCAACATTTCAATTGTGTTAGGCAAAATATTTCCTTAGAGTCCACTACACCATTATTAAAAATTATTTTATTTCTTTGACTCCATAATTCTGACACAATAGCTACCCAAATCTCCTTCCATACTTTGTTAGCTATGACGCTTAATTCCAGTATATGAAAGCCTAAGAGATGCATTTCAGGGTTCTCATGCCTTACAGCTTCTATTCCTACCCACCTATCATATACATCCCAAACTAATCTTCCAAGCACATAGGGCATATTTGATTACCAATAGCCACACCTTTTCGACTTAGATTCATCCTAGTTGGAAGTCTATGAATAATCACCCTCCAACAACACACTAAAGTTGATGGTGCTCCCTTAGTACTCCATAACACCTCAAAATGTTTCCAATTATGGGCGTTAGCCTCCTGATTCAATATTTTATACCCTGAACTTATCGTGTATCCTCCTCGTGTATCAACACTCCAGTACCTTGTGTCTTGTACTCCCATCCTCCATTCATGATTTGAAATATCGTTAAACAGTTGTTCCTCCAACACTTTTTCTCATTCAAACCTTTGTCTTCGCCACAGTAAGTTCCAATTACACTGAACATTTTCATATCCATTCCTTTTTTCATAAGATACTACATCCGCCACTGACTTATCTTTACATAGTGATAACGAGTCATTCAGCCACTTATCCTCCCAGAACCTCACACTCTTACCATCCCCCACCTTCCACTTATTATTACACTCAAACCAATTACCACCAGGACCTAAACTACACACTTTACCCAAATCCTTCCACCAAGTAGAGCATTTAATATCTCTCAACTCAGCAACCATATTCTTACGTGGTCCATATCTCGAAATCAACACATCTCTCCATAATCCCCCTCCCTCCGGGCCTAATCGCCATTTCTACTTGGCTAGTAAAGCGAAGTTAAACCTTCCAATATCTCTAATGCCTAACCCACCTTCTTCCATAGGTCTACATATCTTTTTCCACCTCACCCAAGCTATTTTCCTACATTCAAAACCCCAGCCCCACACAAACTTAGCCTGTATTTTCCTAATTGCATTACACACACAGGTTAGTGCTTTATGAAAAGATAAATAAAACAAAGGCAATGCGCTAATAACCGATTTCACTAAACAAATTCTCCCACAGACCTTTGCCTTTCCATCTTAACAACATATTTGGTTGAATTGTTTTAAAAGAGTATTATCTTATTAACTAGACAAATTTTCTCAAATTGGTGTAATTTTTATCTAAAATTATCGAAATTGTGCATCTTTTTTATTTACGAGATACGATATCATTGTGGAATAAATCATGATCCTATTGCACATTAATAATACATCACACGTGAAAAACCAGAAAAGAGATAGGTGGAGAATATTAATCACCCTACAAATTAATTTTTAAAATTTTGACTATTTAATTTAATTTTAAATTAATTAGTGTAATATCTCTTCATGGTCTAGTATGCACGATTTATTTATATCTAAAAATAAAAAAAAAATATACTATTTCAGAAATTTTAGATAAAAATTATACTAATTTGAAAAATTTGCCTTGAATAAAGTATTATTTGAGTTTAGAATATGAAAATTACAAGAAAATATATGATTTCTTAATACAAGTGTATTAATTTGTGAGTATCTATTAAAAATTTTCTAAAATAATACACATCACATTTCATTCCATTTTCATATTCTTAAGTCAAGAAACAAGTTATTGTAATCTCTGATGTTGAAACATGTAGTTTTCAAGGTTTCAATCGATCCACTGAAATCAACAATGGAAGATTAACAATATTAATTTTTATTTTTCTAAAACTTCTTCATGAATTGCCTCATTTAAAATCGATATTTTTTTCTTTTAGCTTCAATAAAAGAAGAAAGTATATAAGTCTTTCATACCAAGTTTGAAAAAAAGATTCAAATAATTATCTTCCCTCACAAAGATTGCAATTATTTTTTATTTTGAGATGTTGAGGTTTTGATTATTGCTTTGCTTCATTTTTTATCAACTTCAACCTTTTTTAATGAACAATGAACCCGAGATATTCCCTTCACTTGTTCTAACTTCTAACGCTCATTTCAAATTATTTATTTTTAACCCATATACTTTCTCGTTCTGACTTATGAGTTAAATAAATGATTATCTTTTGATTTAAATTTTATAACAATATCCTATATATCTGCATAAATTCACCAGTTAAATTATAAAAAATTAGATTCATCGTTCCAATATTTTTTAATCCAAATGATATAATTAATCATTTATAGGTTCCCAATACATCCGGAAAAGCAGAATCCTTTCTTGGATATATCACTTTCAACCATAAAAATTTTAGTATAATCAAAATACTTATATAAAAGACTTAGTATCATTTCATTATCAGTTACCACATCAATTAACATATCCGCCTTCGTTATATGATATTTATCCTTAAGAGTAGCAATATTCAAATGTCTAAAATCAATATATACATATATACTTATAATTTTGTATTTTTTCTTAGTAACTGAAACTATGTTACAGACTCACTCTACATACATGACCGTTCAAATGAACATAATTATTAACGATCTATCAATTTTCAATTCGATTTTTCAGGTAGTTTCAAGTTCAAGCAATGAATTTATTTTACTAGCTTCCTTCCTTTATTTGTACCAAATAATTTATTAAAAAAAGTTTCAGTGGTCGTGATGATGTATTTTAGATGAAAATCTATTACATTGTAATTTCTAACTACAACTTTCCCAGCTATACATAACAATTTATAACTGACGAAATAACTGTTGACGTAATTTCTAAAACATTTTTAATAAAAAAGTTAATAAACTAACTATACATAACAATTTATAATAGCATAAATATATAAAACAAATTTAGGTTGTCAATACCTAGAATATTTTCTCTTTCTTAAAATTCGTGAGAAAAAAAAATATAATTATAGCATTAAGTTCATTTGAAGTAAGTTGTATAATTTTTTTAAAATTGTAATTTAAATAAATTGAAATATATTAATTTAAACTAGTATATTCATATATTTTATATATCTTTTTGTATGACTAATTTCAGTCAACTAATGTAATCGATTGAATTAAATTAGAAAGTGTTTTTAGTCATTCGGAGAAAAACAAATTAATTCAAAAAATCGTCTCGTTCTTCTGAGATTTTAAATTTATTTCTTAATTCACAACAAAAAAAAAAAAAACAAAAAAACATTAACAATGGCACAAATACTAACCGTGAAAAAACTAGAGAAATTTGGTTTAGTTCAAAAGCTCTTTATCACTGAAGAATACTATTATCGAACTTTGGCATTTCTCACTGCAAGTTATTGAAAATCAATACACACTTTCTTTATTTCGGAGTATATTTTTCTAAATACAAAGAGATGTTTCAATAAATGATTAGTTGCTTAGATTTTGAAACCACTTCTGCCAAAAAAATAACGTATTTGTAACTCACTGATCATTTGCTGATTCCAATCTCAGTGATTATAATGGTTCTCTCCAACAAGGTAACTTTAAAAAATCAGACACCTTCCCTTCATTAATAGTCCGTTATAGAGAGGTACTCTTGTCTAGCCAGGCAAGGTGAAACATGAAGATACACTAAAACTGTCAATCTAAGACATAATATCTGAACATAGTATAAACAAAAATAACGTTGCCTATAATTCTTGACTTCTTTCTGAAAAAGGTAATTGGGAGCATAAATTTCATGGCTTATACGAGCAAATAAAAAGAAAATTGGAGAAAACAAATGAAATTGTACTAATAATCAGTAAAAGCTGGATAAGGCACTTTATTTATCATAGTTCGGTAAACATTCACCATCATCTTCCATGTGCACTCCATTTCCCGAAGATACATGCCAAACATTTTCATTTGAAGCTGTTGCCAATTGGTTTTCCATCATAAAATACTTCTGGTCTTTACTATCATGCTGCACTCTTCCAGTAATCTCTAAGCACAAGCCCTTGCTTACACCTTTATGTGATTGCTTATCTTTAGCAGACTTCCTACTAAAGCCCAGGTCCACAAAAACCGGTTGAAACTTAAGAGTTGGGTTTGGTTTGATACGGTTGACTTCCCTTTCATCCCGTGGACGTAATATTCTGTTTTCAGACTGCAATTCTGAAACTTCGTCTTTATTCACAAGAACCTGCAACATATAAATCAGAGTCCAAAATGAAAAACAGGCGCTCTGCATAATAGAAGGATTAAAATGCATATGAAGGCTTATTATACATACAAGCAACAACAATGGGAAAAAAGGTGAAGGTATGTAAGACAAAGACAATGGATAACATATTGAAAGGACTTTTGCATGACACATTCAAGATTTCCATTCTACACAAACCATAACATGCAATATGCAATACCATAAAAAAATGAATGGAACAAGCATAATAACTTGATATACATATGTAGATACCAGGAAATAATCACACAAGAAAAAGACGTTTGTTTCAAACTCTACACATTCATGCAACAGCAAATCCAACTAGTAACTTTAGGCAAAGCCATATGGTTAGAATATAAACCTTGCGGCCAACAAGATCAAAAGTCACTACAACTCTATTCCGTTTGGCTCGCTCAGCTTCTTCCATCTCCTCTTGCTTCTTCTTCAACAGTTCTTTTTCCTAAAGAAAGAAGACAAGAAAGAAATTCTCAAATGCAGCATAACTCATAATACAACTATCACATGTGGGCACCAGTTACAAGTCATAATCTGAATATAATACCTCCTTTGACAACCAACTGTTTCCATCAATCTCATAGTAGTCACTTTGGTCATCAATAACTGTTGTACGAGCTGCAGAGTTCCGGTCATATTCTACAAGCCTTTTTGCATAAGCTTCAGCAGCAGCCTCAGCATCTGACAAGGGAGGCAAACTTTCTTCCAGACCGGCATAGGAGCTTCCCTCTCTCAACACAAGTGCACCACAAAAATGGCAAGGCCCTTCTCCTTCTTGTTCACAAACTATTTTGCCACAGGACAAGCAATTGCTGACCAGCCTGTGTCGACGCGCTTGACAAGAGCATGGCCTTCCCTGCTGGAACACAATTGACCCTTTGGCAGCCTCAGCAAGTGAAACAACTTTCCCAGCTTTCTTCTTTTTGGAATTCACTTGGTTTCCCTTTTGTGACGTTCTCGATTCACTTCCAACAGTTGGAGTCTGATTTTCCTGATTGCTGCTAATCACATTCTTGCTGGGTTCTGCTTGATGGCTGCGGCCTGATGCTTTTGATGCTCTAAACGATTTCTTAGTTCCACTAGCTGATGTCTCCACAGAAGGCGGTTTGACATACGCATGCAATTTGGTAGTTGGAACATCTGAGTTGGCACTGAACTCTGAATAACCTCTTCGCCGTAAATACTCTTCAATCACGGTTTTCCCTGCTTCCTGACCAATTATATTCTGCAAAGGAAAATAACATAAAGATAAACCTAATCAGAGTTAAAACGAACGCATTGGAAGGATATTCAAAACAATTAATCCTTCAACTTCAATTATAAGTGATTAATTTCATTGTAATTATAATACGAGTACGTTGAACCCTAATCTCCTAAATTTCCAGAGAGTGTGATTTGGATCACTCGCAGAATAAATTTAAAATAATAAATAAAATCATAACACATTCGAAGCAATAGGAATAAAAATTTCAGAAATAAAATAAAAATGGTTATCGTTGGTAGAGTATAATAGAATTACATCAAGGTACTCTTTGGCGTCTGGTGGCTGAGCAAGGTCGCAGTAAGAAACAAGGCCTTTGATGATCTCTTGATCCAAACCTAAACCCAAACCAGTTTCAATCTTGGAGCACAACTCGACCAGCGCCTTCTCCAGCCACTCCCCCGCCGATTCCATCTCCTCTCTCCGCCGCACGGGACGGTGTTGATCTTAATTCTTAGGTGGCGTTTTTTCTTCAAAATATTGACGCCCGAGCTACTCCCAATTTTTAGAAGGGACAAAAACAAATACTACTTTCTATCACATATTCACATTTTTTTAGATGCATTAAACACCTTTTCCTTAAAAAAAATTAAAATTACAAAAAAATATAGTGAATCTTACAAATTATTATAACATTTTCTTGTAAAATTTGCACTGATGAAAAATGAAAGTAGTAAAAGAATAATAATGATAAGCTAATATTCAACAAATTTTAGTTTATCCTTAATTATTTTTATAAATATAAAATTTTATTTTCATAATAATTATAATACTTTTAAAAATAGATTGTCGTATTGTTGTTATATTTGTTAAAAAAATATTTTCTTAAAAAAATATGGTATTGTATATTTTATAGAAATATTTTTAGCATTTTCTATTTAAGAAATGTTTGGTTATTATTTTAAAAAAATAATTTATTTATATGTTGTTAAAGTTATAATGTTGTATCAATAATGCTATATTTTTGTTTATAACAATATAATAACTTTAATACTAATAACATGCATTTAGAGTAAATAAAAGAAGAGAAAATAATATTATGATAACTATAACAACCTACTTATTATAGAAATAAAATTTTATATTTATAAAAAAAAAATAAAAAATAAAATGGTGATTATGAAATGATTGTAAAAATTTATTAAGTATCAAAATATCATAAGAAATATTATTTTTTATTATGATAAATAATTATTATGACAAGATAATTATCAAAATATTACTTATTTGGTGATGTATTAATATTGAGAGAAAAAAATCTGACTTAACTACAATCTATAACCACTTTATATCTCATATATAACATGAATGATGACTAGAGACAAGATGTTATATGAATTATAAAGAGAAATTAACAAAAATTAATGAATGAACATGAATCCTATTAATAGTAAAATTAAACAAAGTATGGAAATTTAAAGGTATAAAATATGATGCCTAACACAAAAATGATAAACCAACAATCTTTCAACCAAAATCAACTTTTCGCATATAAAAATTAAAGTTTCAACTACTTCAATTCTTATGGAATACAAATATAATGACCTAAATCATAAGTTGTACACGAGGATGAGAGGAAAAGTGGTGAAATTGAATGTCTATACCTACTCCGTAAGGATCAAGCCCTTGTGTTAAACTTTCAAGCCTCTTGCTGCTCTCAAACTATTTCACAACATGCTTGAACTTTGGCGTGACTCCAATGTTATTTCCTATTGCATTGTAGTTGCTAGGTTATATGATACTAGTGACCACCATATTGCACTAGTGGTGTTCAATGAAATGCTTTTGTAGTGTTTGTGTTAAACAAAAGTATTTAAAAATATATTATATACTTCACATTGTATAATAGAGAAATATAGAAAATCGAAGTCTTTGCATTATAAGTATTCGGAAAATTTGAAGAGAAATACTGGAAGATCAACAAGAATGAGATAAGAGTCAACCCATGTAAGAGAATGACATCACCTTTAACTCAAAAGGAGATAAGAGTCAACTTATATAAGAGAATAACACTACCTTTAACCCAAAACCTTAAGACATTAAGTTTGTAGGTCTTCCTTTTTATATGTTACTTAATTTTCTTATTCTTATCTAATGTGAGACTTAGACTCACACTTCAATACCTAACATTAATAATCTCTCCATCAAGTGAGAGTCTCTCCTCCACATTGATAAGACTTTCAATATAGGGTCACCCAAACAGCAAACCATCAGCTTTAATACGGAAATCTAAGAGAACAAATACCGAGAAGATCAACAAGAATAAGATAAGAGTCAACCTATAGAAAAGAATGACAACACTTTCAATCTAAAACCTTTAGGGCATTGGGTTTGTAAGTCTTCTTTCTTATGAAAATCTAAGGAGACAAATACCGAGAAGATCAACAAGAATGAGATAAGAGTCAACCTATATAAAAGAATGACAACATCTTTAACCTAAAACCTTTAGGGCATTAGGTTTGTAAGTCTTTTTTCTTATATGTTGCTTAACTTTCTCATTCCTACTCAATGTGAGAGTTCTTCTATATTGATACACTCCCTCTCAGAAGTATTCTCAAACTTAAATACATTGCTATTCACAGACCTGAAACTATGTGAGGAAGACTATCAATACAGGATGAAACTGTATTAGCCAAAAGAGTAAACCAACTGCTCGCCGAAGAGGAAAGACCGAAAAAATCAATAAAAATGAGATTTCGGAGGAATAAGAATTTTAATCCATAATCGTTTGCATACGCATAAACTATTCCTTCTAATTCCACTTCTACGTCTCCAGAGTATTGTTTGAGGATATAGCTATATTTTAAGAATATTTGAAAAGTGTATATGTTGTGGAGAAAATAAAAATGAAATTCTTAGTCATAGTTAACTTTTAGTGGTTTGAACGATGGGGGAGGGAATGGAAGAAGGATGGGTTATCTCAGTGCTAAGGAAGTGCAACAACCTGAGACCCACGAAGCAACTCCATGGCCACATCTTGAGAAACGGTCTTCACACAGACCCCTTTGTCTTCGGCAAACTCCTCCTTCACTGTGCCGTTTCCATTTCCGATGCCCTCCACTACTCTCTCAGTCTCTTCCACCACTTCCCCAACCCCGACACCTTCATGCACAACACCCTCATTCGCGGACTCTCTCTCTCCCAAACCCCTCTCCTTTCCCTCCAACCATTCATCCAGCTGCGTCGCCAACCCACCCTCTCCCCCGACAGCTTCTCTTTCGCCTTCGTCCTCAAAGGGGTCGCCAACTCTCGCCAACTCAGACCCGGCATTCAGCTGCATTCTCAAGCTTTTCACCACGGCTTTGACACCCATATCTTCGTTGGGACAACGTTGATCAGCATGTACGCCGAATGCGGGGACTCCCTCTCCGCGCGACGGGTGTTCGATGAAATGTCTCAACCAAACGTCGTCGCGTGGAACGCTGCTGTCACTGCGGCTTTCAGGTGTGGTGACGTGGAAGGCGCGGGGGACGTGTTTGGGCGAATGCCTCTTCGGAATTTGACCTCGTGGAATGCCATGCTTGCTGGTTATGCCAAGGCAGGTGAGCTTGGGTTGGCGAGGAGAGTTTTTTGTGATATGCCTCTCAGAGATGAGGTTTCTTGGAGCACTATGATTATTGGGTTTGCTCATAATGGTTGTTTTGACGAGGCTTTTGGGTTTTTCAGGGAGTTACTGCGCGAGGGAATTGGGACCAATGAGGTGAGCCTCACTGGGGTGCTGTCTGCTTGTGCACAGGCTGGGGCGTTTGACTTTGGGAAGATTTTACATGGGTTTGTGGAGAAAGCTGGGTTTGTTTGTGTTGGTTCTGTGAATAATGCTCTCATAGATACCTACTCCAAGTGTGGGAATGTGGCTATGGCTAGGTTGGTTTTTCAGAATATGCCAGTGGCAAGGAGCATTGTTTCTTGGACGTCGATTATAGCAGGGCTTGCTATGCATGGTTATGGGGAAGAGGCAATACAGCTTTTCCATGAGATGGAAGAGTCTGGAGTTAGGCCAGATGGAATTACTTTTATATCACTACTATATGCCTGTAGCCATAGTGGCTTGGTTGAGGAAGGGTATGGTTTTTTTTCTAAGATGAAGAATTTGTACGGTATTGAACCTGCAATTGAGCATTATGGTTGCATGGTTGATCTGTATGGTCGAGCTGCTAGGTTGCAGAAGGCCTATGAATTTATATGTGAAATGCCAGTTTCTCCTAATGCTATCATCTGGAGGACACTCCTTGGGGCTTGTAGCATTCATGGTAATATTGAATTGGCAGAGCTTGTGAAAGCAAGGCTGGCTGAAATGGACCCAGACAACTCTGGTGACCATGTACTACTCTCAAATGTTTATGCCGTTGCAGGGAAATGGAAGGATGTTGCCAGCATCAGAAGAACCATGACTGAACATAGCATGAAAAAAACCCCTGGCTGGAGCATGATAGAAATAGACAAGGTCATTTATAGTTTTGTGGCAGGTGAAAAGCCTAACGAGGTCACAAAAGAGGCTCATGAAAAACTGAGGGAAATAATGTTGAGACTCAGAGCAGAAGCTGGTTATGCGCCACAGCTAAGGAGTGTTTTGCATGATATTGAAGAGGAAGAAAAAGAAGATTCAGTTTCTAAGCACAGCGAGAAGCTTGCTGCAGCTTTTGGAATAGCAAAACTTCCCAAAGGAAGGATTTTAAGAATTGTGAAGAATCTGAGGGTTTGCGGGGATTGCCATAACATGATGAAGCTGATTTCTAAAATTTATCGAGTAGAAATCAGTGTGAGAGATAGAAGCCGCTTCCACTCGTTCAAAGATGGATTCTGTTCTTGCAGAGATTACTGGTGACAGGTGATTGATCAAGTAGATTGTCTTGACTGCCTTCTTTTATAAGGAAAATACACAATTGTTTCTTGATTTTGACCAAATTAGCTGACCTGGATGGCTCAATGCTGACGACACCACACCAATTTGACATACATGATGTGTGAGGCATGTTGGTCCGATAAAATGGCTACTAGAGAAGCATTTATTTGTTCTGTCTAGTGGTTTTACTGCCTTTAGTGGAGAAGTATGGTGAAATGATTAATTCCCATTAGATGAGAATAAATTTAGCCAATAACTACTGTTTTTTCTACCATCATTCCTCTAGAGTACAAGACACCTATTGGAAGAAAAAAGAGACAAGTGAAAGGGATGAACCAACAAAGCCATACAAACTAGTGAGGAGCAACACTTAATTAGGTATTCAGAATACAACGGTATGGTCACAACAAAAATAATTGTCAAAACATCACTTTATCCTCACTTAGACAAAGAAACATGGAATGTTTCAATCCGTTGACGGACAAGCTGCTTAAGGCCTCCCAATAATCATGCCACTTACATTTTCCATCAACTCTATTTCTTTATTATGATAATGATCGCCATATCGTGATCCCTTGCACCTACCTCCCAACCAAAATTTGATGGGAACATCAAATGGTCTCTCCAACATGCCATGGGAATTGGAGTTCAGTGGCAATGATTGCAGATAGGATATAACAGAGAACAATGCCAGGTCTATTATCAATGACAATTCTTTGCAGAAGTAGCTAGGAGTTGTTATAGTAGCAGAACTTGGTCACTTGGTGACTATAGGGGAATGAACGGTCTCTTGGTGGGAGAGGCTGATTGTAGCTTTGTTCGTAACTTCTTCAATGGAAAGATGTTGGCACCATTCATTGCATCGACTTAGTGAATATAGTTCCATGGCACCCTTAATGCATCAAATGCAAGCAGACAAGATAACAAGAGTGTTCCTCTCTCCATATGAGTTTGGTAAAATTCTTTTTAATGACTGGTCTTTAGGTTTTATATCTTTTTGGCCCTTTTGGTTGCCGCCTATGGTTGAATTGACATAATCGAATCATCCATTACCAACAAAGTTTGACACAGTTGGTAAATAGTTAGGTTTTTAAGGATGCTGATTCGTTTGATTAGTCCTCTGTATGAAGAATCTTTTGTTGCAAGAAGAAAAGCCTATTTCGATTATCTTTATACTATTAGTCTATGAAAGATATCGTTGATGACACCAAAAATAAAACCATCGACTAATTAATATTTTCTTTCTCTTCTTCAAAAGGAAATTGTGGAGAGAAAAGGTGAGACACTATTATATTTTATTACTTCACTCACAAGTTATGGCAGCAGCCTTTGTATTCTACATTTACAGACCAATGTGCCAGACCGAGCAAAAATAAGCTAATATGCTACATTAAGAATCTTTTCTTTCTGCTTAGTCTACATTCTTTTCTTCTTACTATTTTCTGCATCCAAATATGGGGCAGGTGATATGGACTGGCATAAAAGTAAAGTGCAAATAATAATGGTCAAGTTTGGGTAAATAATTTAAATAAGCGTTTCGGAACTATTAAAAGAGTTTATAAGAAATTAAACTTATGCTATCTTTTTTGACATAAAATCAAATTTGTTTTTATTAAAGTAGTTTATGATCTCCATAAGTATTTTTAGCTGATCTTAACACGTTTCGCAACGAAACTATAAACAAATTCTCTTGTAATAAGATAGTAACTTGTTTAAGTACTTAAGTGTATTACTTATTCAAATACAGTTTAATTTAATAAAAAGACGGTTTATTTATTAGTTTGCATGCGAAATTTGTTAAAATATATTTGATAAGTTTTTTCCATAAAATGTTTTTGCTTCTTATAATCTATCCGAAAACATTCAACCAGTTCATTTTCGTTAACATGAACTCTCTTATTCTTTGTAGTGATTTTTAATCATCTATTAATCGTCACTTATAATTATTAAGTCTTTGTTTAGATCGAGGAAGATGAAAGTATGTAGATGAGAAAGAAAAAAAAAATATTATAAAAAGAAAAGGGGTTTTGGTTTGAAGAAAAATAAATATCTGTTGAATAAATTGTTCAGTTGAAAAGAATAAAAGAAGCAAAATAAGTTTCTATTTTAAATTATTGCATTGAAAAACATTTTACTTTCTGTTTTTAAATTATTTATCTACTATAATCAATTAAGTATAACCCTAATTTATTATTCAAAATTCATGTAACATCATCAATTGATTGTATTCTTCTATAAAATTAACATGACCAATTATGTTTTAAGCATGATCCATATCAACCTCAAACTTTGGAAATTGAATGAATTATATTAATTACATAATATAATATTATTAATACAAATTTATTTTCAGATTTGGGGTTGTACATAAAAAGAAATACAAAATCCATTGTGTACATTTCTAAAGAGCTATATATTTCCCTAATATTTGGATGGGATGTCAATGAATTGTAATTTTATAACCCATGGCAACATTGTAAGGCCCCTTAGTGGCAAATAAAGAAACTTTGGAGAACACAAAATTGATTTTGACAAGGGTAATTTAGGAAAAAGAGTTTTATCACGGTGAATTGTTACAATTTCTTTTGCATTTCATGCATGGTTGGGAAGAAACAAAAATCCTCAGTCCCATTCTATTTTTATCATCATTTTTCACTCTTTTAAACCATTCCAAACAATTTCCAATTACACTTTACCTATTACAAATTACAAAACGTGAGTTAGGTAGGCACATAAAAAAAGGTTGAAATTTGCAAACCATGCTACCATTTTAATGGTGGACCAACCCTAATTTCAAACACAACATCTTTATAATACAATAGTCCTTTAATTCATTATAACTATTTTCTGAAGTGGGTTACTAAACTTAAACATAAGAAACAACTAAGGTATAGATAGACAATGATCTTCTATATATTAAAAACCTACTAATGTTCTTAGGAGAATAATACTGAAATAAATTATATATATATATATATATATATATATATATAAATCATGCAAATTTTAATTCATTGGGAATTTAAAAAAAACATAAAAATTCATGTTTATTTTTTATAAAAGAAACGCAAAAACTATTTAAATGTCTTCTAGAAGGTTTTAAGTTCATTGTATAATTTTTAGGGACCAACTGATACCAAGAAGACAACTAACACAATTTTTAAATTATCTTGTATATGTTTCTAAAAAGTTTATATTTTATTATCGACGATTTTAATAAATTTATTTTCATTTTTAAAAATACACTGTAATAATATTTTCTTTCAAAATGTGACATTAATTTTTTTTCACATGTCTTCCTTAAAAGACAATCTTATTGGGAAATACAATTACGAACAACTAATTGGAGACACACACCCACTAAGCATAGTTTTTTGATTACTGATTTTACCATCACCAACCAAAAATCTCATCGACTTCACGGTCAGCATTTTCCGCTGTGTCCTTAAACTTTAGGTCTTCAATTTTTCATTTTCAGCTTTCACCACCATTCATCGAAGCTCTGCTGCATTCCCCAATGGCTCTCTCCGCAACATTTATGCTTCCATCATCTCCGAAATTTAACCTTTACACCAAAATTCGAACACCCTTTAACCCTTACTCTGTCAGGTTCCTTAACCCCTTAACAATTCGGGCTTCAGCTACTCTCGATTATTCTAATGTCTCTGCCAACGACAAATCCTCCCCTTTGAAGGTCAGAATAACTTCTCCCTCTAACTGTCAATGGCTTTATTTCATTTTACTAATTGTCTTCTCCAAATTACTTTCTTGGTTTTGTTAAATTATTGTACTGAATTCGGGGAAGATTATTTTCACTCATCTAACAACACTCACTTTCACTAAAGGTTAAAATAGGAAACTATAGTGATAGATATTACTTTGAATGTTGTTTAGGTTTAGTGTTTTACTAGGATTTCAGAAAGAAGACATTAGTTTATCAGAAATTCATAAGTCTATTATGTCGTTGGTTAATGTAATAAACATTCATTCTATTGGATTTTCTTATAGAAGCAATTGTCTTCTGATTCGATTATTAACAAATGCAACTTGGAATTTGGATGCTTGTTTAATTGAGAGAAAATATCAAAGCCATGTTGTAATTTGCAACCACTTCTGTTGCCTCACACATAATGGTTTTTTCTTTTTCCATCAGACTAGTAATTGGCAATGGAAATTCAAGGACAATCTTATAAACATTTATTATGAGGAGCATGTAAAGGAGAGCCCGGAGCCTTCCCAAAATATCTTGATGATGCCAACCATTTCTGATGTCAGCACTGTTGAGGAATGGCGATTAGTGGCTGGAGACATTGTTCAGCGTAATGGCAATGCCAATTGGCGTGCAACTATTGTTGATTGGCCGGGCCTGGGTTATTCTGATCGGCCAAAGATGGATTACAATGCTGATGTCTTAGAAAAATTTCTGGTTGATTTCATCAATTCACCAAATAGTCCCATAAAACAACCAGGTACTTGTGAAGGGGCATTCTATTTTGTAATAATTTTCACTTAACAGTTAATGTTAGATTAATCTTTCTAGTTTTGAAATCTGGGCTTGCAGTGATTATTCATCTCTTTTTAAGAATATTTGCTTATAATTAATTTTACGATTGTTTTTAGCAATTTCAATTTGTTTATTTATGTATAATTTTTTAGTTTATTGTAGAGAATAATATTTATGTGTTTGAGAAACTTTGCTAAGCTATTCTTTTATTTTTCCTTTTTGAAATATAATTTCTTACCTATACTAGGCTTCTAATGCCTTTTATTTCTTCTCTTTTTCCCCTTTAATTGTTGGATATGAGAAATGCAGTGCATTGGATTATATATTTGACAAATTTTGTTAAGTTATTCTTTATGTTAGTTTTTGAAGATATAATTCCTTACCAGCTTGAGGCTTCTAAGTCTTTTGGTGTTCTTCTTATTCTTTTTTATTGGTGAATTTGGTAGATTAAGGCTGTTGAGAGTATTTGTTTCATTCTTTCTGTCTTTATGAGAACAAGAAGCTCTTTATTCTGGAGCTAGGAAATATTTTTTCCATTAAGTAGATATTGTCGTGATACCATGCTTCTTCTTTTGTTATATCTAGTATCTACTATGATGCATTTGTGAATTGTGGGGTCAAGTATGTTTGTGTTTACCCATTAATTGTCTTGTGTTGGAGTGATTTTTCTAGACTGTGTATTTGTTTGTATGAACAGCTGGACATTATGACCGTCCTTTGTGTTGATTAATGTTCATGACTTACATAATTCATGTTAAACTAGAAAATGATTTGATAATTTTTGGGGGAGGGCATGCTGCATCTATAGTGGCCCGTGCTGCAAAAAAGGGTCTGGTGAAGCCCAAAGCAATAGCTGCTGTTGCACCAACTTGGGCTGGTCCCCTTCCTATTGTGTTTGGTCGAGATTCCAGCATGGAAACAAGGTACTTTGATGCTCTCTTTTTGAGGGTACATACTTTTTCCTTGCTGCTTACTTTCACATTGCTTTCTGGTTTCTACTGAAGAAAACAAATTGAAGTCACCGAGCTTAATATCATTTCTGTTTGTATCAAATTTAGTTTTGTGAATTGACAAGCTGATTTTTGAACCTTGAGTTGTAAATGATATTGAATTGTATGATTCATCAAAATACTTAAAAAAAAAAACTTGAAATGTACTGTATAAATGATGTATGGTGCATGGTGCTCAACGTAATAATCTTAAATTGGGAATCGAGGAAACAATTTAAATTGTAACCATAGGTCTCACAAGTCATTACCAAGTCTCACTATCAACTGATGTAGAAACTAATAAATAAAAATACCCACTAGTACTAAACAGTGGTATAGTATTATCCCAAGAGCAGTGACCCACGTTGTTTGAAAGAGACATTCAACTATAATTAGTGTGGTGTGGTGTGGTGTGTAATCTATTGCCAAAAACAGTAAAATGTTCTTCCCTTACTTTGTCTTAGGACCACATAAGGAGACAACATGAAGCCAATATTTCGTAACAATGAAAACAAAGCAGCGATATAACCTAATAAGGTTACATAGAATAAGTTACTCTGTGAAGCCTCTGTTTTAGGAGAATAGAAATTGAGTAATGGAATAGCCAAACAGGTTTCGTAGAGGGAAGGAGTGAGTGCTGTGAAGCCTCTTTTTACAGAAAAAGCAATTGAATAATCAAATAAGGGGTGGTATTCAATTGTGCTCCTTTTGTTCTTTTTCATATTTATACAACTTCTTACATTTATTTTTGGTTGAGAATTTGTGAAAACATTAGCAGCAGTAATAAAGACTTGTAGAATGCTATGATTCATGTGGGTGATAAGAACTCACACAGTCTCGAGCATATATTTCATGATTCAAACCTCAAACATTTGCGAGATTCACTTCAAGATATGAATTGTTAGCCTTTACAATTTTCTTGATTTAAGTTATTGAAATTGTAAATCCTGCGACTCTAACAACTTTGGTGGAAGTAACTCCACGTTCTTGGTAACAATGTAATATGCTGTGGCTCTTAAAAGATCTTCCAATTTTTCCTGCACCAATTTCGTTTGATTTCTGTATAATTCTCATTGATACATATTCAAAGAGCTATGCATGCCACAACCTCCTTAACTTTACAACATAACTGATATATATATTTTTCTCTCTTCCTCATAAACCTGACAGGTATGGTTTTCTAAGGGGCACCTTAAAGGCTCCTGCTGTTGGGTGGATGATGTATAACATGCTGGTGAGCAACGAGAACGCAATCCAATCACAGTACAAATCCCATGTATATGCGAATCCTGAAAATGTGACTCCAGGAATTGTGGAAAGCAGATATGCATTGACAAAACGAAAAGGAGCGAGATACTTGCCGGCTGCATTCCTGACTGGTCTGTTAGACCCGGTTACAACCCGTGAGGAGTTCCTGGAACTCTTTGCAGCTCTGGAGGGAAAGACACCAGTGCTGGTTGTATCAGCCAAAGGAGCTCCTAAGAGATCCAAGGCTGAGATGGAAGCTCTCAAGGGAGCTAAAGGGGTGAGCAAGTTTGTGGAAGTACCAGGTGCTCTTCTTCCACAAGAGGAGTATCCTGCTTTGGTGGCAGAAGAGCTTTATCAGTTCTTGCAAGAATATTTTGGGTCTGTTGCTTAGAGTTGATATTAATTTCTTTTGATGATTTATGTTCTGCAACTCTTCCCCTTCAGTAATGTTGGTGCATCTTTTGGAGGCACAAATATTAATTGATGAGGGTGTATACAACTATACATGTTTTATGTACTGTGTTCTTGTTTGATTTGTAAAGAAACCTTCGTTTATAACAAGCAAAAAAAGATTAATTAATAGTATATAGATAAGTAAATTTTTATTTTATAAATTGATTTTATGAAGATAAGTTAAATTTAAACTTATATCTTAACAAGTTTTTTGTCACATCATATATTATGTCTGAGTTTAAAGTTGATGTCGTTTTATCAAGTTGAATTTGATATTGCTTTACCTAGTTTCTTGACTATGTACATTATGTTTAACTATTTTCAGAAATTTTAAATTCTTAAATTTTCAATATTGAAACTCATTATAATAAACACCTTAAATTGTGAATGTTGTTTGGAAAAAACCAAAATCTTGTTATACCAAAGGCGATATTAATGGAACTGGTAGGAGTTGTTTGGATTTTTCTTCTAGTACTGGTCTTTTTAGAGGTTCAACTAGTAAGTTTATTACAAATATTTCTCTTTTTGGAATGACCACGTAAAATTACACCCCTTCGAGAAGAAAAAAAAAAAAAAAAACTTTCATACTATCTCAAACATTCTATTGTATTTTATACAGAACTATTGTGTCATGTAAAGTGGTTATGATTAATGTTTTTTAGGCATGTTTTATTTTAAAGTTAGCTAGAACTGTTGATTGGTAATTAATTTGAATTTATTTTTGTAGACACCACATTTTCACAAGAAAAATATGATTAATTAGATAGAACTACCGTAACGACAAAGATTTTCATTTAACGTAACTAGATATACAAGATTCAAATACGTTAAAGTAAAACACAATTATTTGTCAATTGATACACATGTTCAATAATCAATATTAAGTCTTAAATCATAGATTAAATATGTATCTAAATTAATTTATTTAAAATTCTACACTAAAACATGTAAAAAAAAAATATAAAATAAGTGATTATAATTGGATTAATAACAAGGGATTTGATGAGAAGTTTGTATCAATTATCATATACCAAAAGTTAAAAACACATGGTTTAAGAGTGTGCTTGACAAATCACACTATTACCCTATAAGTTGGTTTGACTAAGATATTCTTCTTTACTGATTTATTCCAGTAGTTTTCAACTTATTTTATACGAGTTATTTCAGCCAAAGTTTATCTTTTTCTCATTAATTTACTTGAAATCTTTTTTTTTTTTCCTCTCATGCCACTTAAACTGTTGAAGAAAAAGATGAAACATAGTTACAAAAATGGCAAAACTAAATGTGCAAACACAAATTGGTAATATTATGGTTGCATTAATTTGCATTATAGAATTACATGTAAACCAACATACAGGGTGACATAATACTTATATGCTGAACAAAAATCAAGATTACGTAATCAATGATGAACTTATTGTTACACTAATTGATAGTGACAATAATATAAATTTGCAAGAGAGAGATATGTATAAAAGAAGCAAGAATACTATTAACTTGTTACGGGAAGCTAGATACTAGATATGCCATTTATTTATTTTATTTATTGGGGAATTGAATACTAACTTTTTGGATTATTTATCATGGATTCTAATTATTTAAGAAAATTACTTCTATATTTGTTTCAAATAGCAGTACTCACTTTTGTATTCTACTTAATTTTAAAAAATGAAAGAAAAAAACAACACTCTTGTCATGTTCAATACAGTTCTAAAAGAAATTTAAGCTGTGTTTACAGCACATCAACATGGAAATACAGTTCTATTCATTTATTATTTCAATAAACAGTGTGACACTATTTTTATCTTCATAATCATACTGTGTTTCATAAAGAAATTGAGTCCAAAGTCAAAAATAAAATAGAATTTTTTTTATAAACCCAATAAATTCATTAATAAGGTGAGTAACCTAGCATTAGATGTATAAGTTTAACAGAAAAAATAGGCCCCACTTGTTGTCACACAGCTATCAGCTATCCACCAAAACACAACACCCACCTAAAACAAAATACCTTAAGCTAGAGCCAAATCTTTTTTAAACCAATAATAATAATACAGCATTAAAACACCATGATCACTGGGTATGAAAAACCAAGATTATTGAACAATTATAACATGTCTCCATGAAAACATAGGGTCGTGTACAAATTGCAATTGATAGCATGTGAAATCCAATTGGTGGCTAATCCACCTAAAACCAGATCCACCATAAATATGAATAATTCCGAAATATTTGGAATTTTTCATTAACAACATCACATGATTAATTAATAGGAATAGAATCTTTAAAAAAACGTTTTACGTTTGATTAACATTAAATATTAAATAAATAATAAAAAATAATACCAGAATAAAAAGATACCTGTAATCAGTTTAAAGAACTAAAACTATATTTAAGTTTTTAATAAATTTTAAGAAATCATCTCATTGAATTAAATACAGGTCATCAATATTTAATATACTACCGCTTTCACATAATTCATATTACTAACACCATTTAACTCGAGGAATAAAAAACATTTTCTAAAATTAAAACACTAAAATAAAACTTTTAATTAAAGGACAAAAATAAAGTTCCCAAAAACTAAAAATATAATTAAGTATTCATCTTTTATTTACCTATTTTTCCTTCCTTTTTATTCTCTCATTGTTTTCAATTATAACAACTTCTATAATACGATACAACATTGTTTTTAAATAGGCAAATTAAATAACTTTTATATATACAATATGAAAAAAGGGGTATAAAACACAGTCATGTCTATTTCAAATTACTGCATCTCATCAATAAAAAATCTGTCATCCTCTCTTAAAAGTTTATACCTCAATTAGCTTACATGATCTCATCTCTTCTGTGATGATGAATATATATATATATATATATATATATATATATATATATATATATATATATATATAAATATATATATATATATATCTAACAAATAAAAAAAAAATATATAAAAAAAAAAAAAAAATATATTTATAATTTTAAATATATTTTTTTTTTGTAAAAAATATATATATATATATATATATATATATATATATATATATATATATATATATATATATATATATATATATATATTC
>Ga0099825_1001115_pt1 | contig 33102 bp, 22 predicted proteins | sample SiratroredBW_FD_76838 | JGI IMG/M metagenome (GOLD analysis project Ga0099825, IMG submission 76838) | Root nodule microbial communities of legume samples collected from California, USA - Siratro red BW | ecosystem: Host-associated > Plants > Roots > Nodule | place: USA: California | collected...
TATTATATTATTTTTTTGTTTTTTTATTTATTATTTTTTTTTTTGTATTTTTTTTTTTATTTTATTTTTATAATTTTTTTATTTTTTTTGTTTTTTTTTTTTTAAATTTTTATTTTTTTTATTAATTTCTTTTTTTTTTTTTTTTTTTTAATTGAGTGACGTGATTGTTATTTTGTCTGATTATCTTGCTTATTTATCTGCTTGATAAAAGAGGTGATATAGAATGACATTGTGGCTAATGTAAGATTTTTATTCCTTCCATTAAAAATGTATTTGATAATATATGTTTTCTCATGATTTCTACTTTTTCATCTACATCAATCAAGAGATCATCATCGTCATCATTAATGTAAAATAACAATAATTTTTTATTGTTTAAATATTTCAATAAAAACAATAAAAGTCACTTATTATTTTATATTAATTATAATATTATTTTTATATGAAACAAAATAGGTTAGAAATACCCATCAAATAATGATAATTTTTAAAATAAAATTTAATAAGGTTAGAAATGCCTCCATGTGCAAATATAACTATAAAATACCAAAATAAATAAATAAGATGAGATTAGCCACACATTACTAAGGAAAGATAGTTGTAAGATTAAAAAAAAAACATGATGCTAAAGACTCACTCAACAAAAATAGTTGTAAAGTTAATTAATTAATAAATAAAAAGATGTTAGAAACATCTCACTAAACAAAGATAGTTGTAAAATTAGCAATATAAAAAAAAATATATTAGATCGACCTCACTTAAGCAAAGATAAATAGAATTAATAAATAAATAAAATAAGATTAGAGACACCTTACTCACAAAAAATAGTTATAAGATTAATAAATATACCTCAATTAACAAAGATAGTTATAAAATAAATAAACAAATAAATAAATAACAAAATGAGATTAGAAACATATCATTAAATAAAATAACTATAAAGTTGAGATTAAGATTAACAAATAAATAAATTAGAAACACCTCACTAATGATTATGAAATAAACAAATGAATAAATATAAAAATGTTAGAGCCCCTTAATGAGCAAATATAATTATAAATTAACAAATAAATAAATTAAGTTTAGAAACATGTCACTGAACAAAAATAGTTAACATTTATATATAAATAAATAACAATAGATGTTTAAATCTCTTCAAAGTTGACCTGATACAATTTTATTAAAAATGTTTTTATTAATTTTCTATAATATTTTTACCTCTATTTTTTTTCTCAATTACTACTCTCTATCTTGCTGTTAAATTTTTCTATCTTCCTTCTTCACCTCGTTAGGCTACATAATATATATTTTTCTATATATATATATTTACGTCACCTCTTATCTCTTCTTATATGAAGAGATAAATTTACCTTATCCTCTTCTTTTTTTTATTTTTTAAAAGAAGTTATTTTTTTAAATTTTAAACTGGTTTTTTAGTTAGTCTTATAATATTTGAAGAAAATAATAAAACATTTGAATTATCTACAAATGATATAATTTAATACATTAAATATTATATTATAAATTTTTAAATGTTATAATACTTCATCTAGAGATTTTTCTCCGTTTCGAAATGATATGTTGTCCTTAAAATATAAGTTATATGTAATTGGGAATGTTTATGTAATTATGAGATTTGAATACATGTGTGGAAATGAGATTGTTGAGTTTCCAATTTAGTAATTATACGTAAGTGATTGAATTGAGTATTATATATTATTGATTTAAATTATTAGCTAAGGAACATTGAATGATTGTTGAGCCACTTTTAGTTTGCAATACCAAGTATAAGAACTTATTATTAGAAAGGAAATACTCTTATTTTACTTTACTGTGTTATATTTAAAAGTGAGATAAGGACAAATTTAAATGCTGACAATGATGACCAAATGCAATTAGAAAACGATCCACCTAAAGAGAAACATAGTAAAAATGAGAAGGAAAGAGTATCAAATACTTATATACGACATTACGAATGTAGGTATCAATGTTGGATATCCTATCCTCTATTGTTTCTTCTAGTTCCCTATAAGTTTATATAATGACCTTTCTTCATTTTGATATTATATTATAGTAAATAATACTACAAAGACTATTAATCTATTTTGTTGATTATTATATTCATTCCTGCAATACTCCCATAATATCCATCTCATTTTAAGGTAGACAACACATAATTGGAGAAAAGTACCTTGGATATCAAATGATTGATGAAAATGATAGAATCATGTCATGTTGAATATATATCCTATTCACTTTGGTATTGCGTCTTTTTTAAACTTAAATGGTGCATCGTTACAAACTACATAAAAAGGTAACCTAGTAATAGAAAAACCTTTCATATTACAAAACAAAATAATAACAAAGAAAAATTCAATTTCACGCCATTTATTTTCATTGGTAACATTCACATCAGCACATATATTCCTTCAGAGAAATTTAAGCGTCTAATGGTAAAACATCCCATAGAAAATCATGTCACCTCATGCAAAAAAACCTATATATCTCATTCTCTTGATGGTGATCATTTTGTAATCTGATTCTTCTAAAGCTTTGCCAATAAAAAAATAAGGAAAGTTGGATACACATGCATGCATGCATGTTGTGCTTTACCTTCTGAAAGGGTACAGTGATTATTGAAAATGATCCAATGTTCTGCAATTGCCAATCTGGGAGTTTCAAGTTCAATTCTGGCACTTTATGAATTCACGTTTAGCATCTCTTTCCAATTCAACCATATCATTTTTTAACAACGGAAGACACTGTCATGAATCACCAGATATATGAACTCAGAAACGCTGCATAGTTGAGAAATCTCACAACCCAATTGTAATAAAATACATATATAATAAAGTATAAAGTTAATAAAAGCTGTTTCTTTTGTAATTTTTAACTAAAACCAACAGTTTATGTGCTCTTAATTTTAGATTATCTAAATTCATTATTTATACATGAGGTTTGCAGATTTATATAATATTTCAAAAAATATTTTTAAAAATGTTGACATCACATTTTTATTTTAGATAAAATGTATACTAATCGTGTGAAATGATTTAACTAGTTGACTCTTGTTTTTATGAGAAATATGTAAAATTTATGTGATGATGAATATTAAAAATGTGGCTAAAATAAACCACTGTTGTTTGTCTTTACCTTAAATTTCATATAGGAGAATGGTGACCAATCATTGATAAGTTTTTGGACTATCTCATATTCCATTTTCTTAGACATTATATTCCTTTTTTTTCTCAAAACTCTGATTATTATTTAGTGAGTAACTCGCAGTTTTTTGGAAGTATTCGAAAAAAGAAAAAACTTTACATTTCATATGAAATTTATGAGATCTTGAAGCTTAAGGTTTTTTTATGAGATGTGTATGCACGACACTGCCAATAATTGGACAAGAGAGAAAAAACAAAATAGAATAACAAATACAATGATCTCTTGATTTAGGAATGGAAAATAGGTAATTATAGGAAAAAGTAGACAAGTAGAAAAATAAAATAAAGAAAAGACAAAGTGAGAAATTTTGTAAGACAGGGAGAAGAGAAATAAGAAAAAAATCTCTTAATAAAAACGTAAAAGAAAAAAAAATCTAAGAAAATTAGCTTATTTTAGTAAAAGAAAACAAAAAGTAAGGAATGTATGGTTAAGTTAAATTTGTGTAGGGGGGAGTACCTATCACTTTCTTAATATGTTTCATTATCTAATTATAATTAGTGACACATGAATGGATTAATAATATTTCGATTTTTTCTTGTATATTATCCAACAAAATCACAATTAAGGAAATGTAATTCGTGAAATTAGTAAGAAAAGAATTGAGCTTAACTCTAATTTGGTGAAATGAAATGTAGGATAAGTGAAAATTGAAAATAAAAAAAAGTATTATTATTTTTTAACGTTATTTTACCTATTTTATGAATCATAAACATGATATTTTTCTTTTTGAATCTAAGATCAGTTTAGATAGGTTAATTTAGGTTTAAAACATTATCAGGATGAGAGTTTAGTTGAACATCTATTAAAGAATAACACAATTGTCTTAAGATAAATTCAATGAAAACAAAAATCTCATATGAACACCAGAAATGTAAAAGTTCATTTTGATTCTAATTTTGAATATAAATATGAGCTGTGAAAGTGTAGCCTATTGATCCTTTAAGTTAAATTTGTATAAATGTAAAACAAATTAAAATGATGTGAAATTTGAATATTTTATTAGTTAAAGTTAAAAAAACTTATAAATAGAAATTATAATACTTTATTAAATTTTATATTGTCCCTTCTAACTTTGGATATTTTTAATTAAATTATTTTGTTCTATTATTTTTTAAATTTTTATATTCCATTTAAATTTATTTTTTATATTAAATTTTGTATTTTTTTATATAATTTAATTATAATGATTTTGGTTCCATGCTCTAATTGTATTTTTTACCTATGACGATGGGGTGCACATTTTAATGACAATAGTAGAGTTAGAGTTTCCTTGTTAGATTAGATGTTTTATAATTGTATGTATTTTGGACATATGTATTTTAAGAGTTATCTTGAATTAGTTTGTAAGTTTTTCACTGAGTAAAATCTTTATATATATATTGCGTAATAAAAAGTTTATCTTTTTTAACGGAAGCACAGTTACAGATAAGAGCATCAATAAAAACACACAACAAAATTTAATATTAGTTAATATCAGGTCTTACGTCCATAAATACTAAAACAAAAATTGCAATATAAATTTTATAAATATAAATTTTATAAAGATAAAATTACAAACTCACTCATGCAACATCCTCTTATGCAACTTTTACAACTGTATATAAAATTACAAACCTATCATGACACACAACTATCTAAGTCTTTTATATACTAAAAAAAACTTATTGAGTTGTGATAACACTGAAACAAACTTTTTATTTTTGTAATAATTTTCTACATTTTCTTTTGTCATATTATTCAATATTTTGATAAATACCCAATTGTGAACAACACATAATATTTTTACAAAAAACATCAAATATTTAAGAGAGAATAAACTAGAACTAAGCTTCAACATTATGAAATTTCAGATTAGCACTGCCATACTTATTTTGAAACAATGCATTGATGACATCAACACCATATTCTACAAATACTCTAACACCACCACTCACTAGTGACAATGATAATTCTTTCCTACCATTGATCTCACGTCGTCCACATGTCATTGCAACTAACAACTTGTTAATATTTAAGGTGAAATTCATCTTCAATATTATCAAATTGAACAAGCCAAACTTCATTATGTAATGCACGAATAAAAAAACATTAATATTGATCTCTCTTCAAAGACTCTAATGTTCTATTTGTTTTGGACGATAGATATGTGCAAAAAGTCGGAAAAAAAGCTAAAATATAAAAAAAGTTCAGATACCAATAAATAAAATATTATTAAAATACGAAAATCAAGAACACGATTTAATAGTAATTTTTCCTTTGCAAGAAGCAAAGATTTACGAGCAAAAATGAAGTTGTGTTATATTTTTTATATAATTAATTTATTAATATTTATATTATAATAAAATAAATATATTTAATTATATAATATATCATATTAATGATAAATAATGATTATTAAAATAATAATAAATTCAATGAAATTATAAAATATTAATAATAAAATATTAGTGACATTAATATTAAAATCTAAAAATAATAATGAAATTATAAATTATAAATAATAATAATTATAATAAAAATAATAACAAAATTAAAATTATAACAATAATCAAAATACATTTATAAAATAAGAATAATATTATTAACAATAATAATTTTTATTCTTATTTTAAAATAATTTATAATTTTATTAATTAAAATAATAATATTCATTAATTACGTCAAAAAATTAATTATATTTAACTTTAAATTAATTTTAACTACAATTTCATTTACTAAAAAAATTATTTTATCAATTATACATATTAAATTATTCACAAATTTTTGTAAATTTTTCACTGAAATTTCACTATCTTTTATTTAATTCAAACAACAAAACTTTTTACCTACTTTCATCTCAAAGTAACTCAAATTCACTCTCTAATCCAAATAAAACCTAAGACACCTAACACTTCTTACTTTAGATCACTCTTTTTCCTTCTTTTATTAAAATCTTATATATATATAAAGAATGTTAAAAAAATACAGAAATAAAATATAATGCATTTTGATGTGCGAGAAGTGTGGTATCTAGAGTTTCAACAACAAGAAATAAATGTGATATCTAACTTGTCTACATATAAATTTTAAAGAAAAATAAAGTTTGTACCGTTTTAGACTTTTAGGGAATGTTTAATTTGGTTTGATTTTAATATATTTTCAAAATACGATGTTTTAAAAAATAATCTTTATTTGAATATGTTGTCATTTTATATAACTAAGATTTATAATAAATAGGTACTTCTTAACCTATAAATTATATTATAATTAAAAATTACAATAAAAAAATTGATAAATTAAATTTCCATGATGATTGATGATCTTTCTCCAGTAGCCATCGCGGTATTGGAGTGCCTGCTACCTAAAATTGCTCCTTGATGAATAATTTGACACACTTAAATTAGCATTCAATTTGTTAGTCTAGAATATCACTTATGTTGAGGCTGCTAGTAAACTTAATGTCACTTTCTCTCATTTATTTTATTTGTTTTGTTTTAGTGGTTGGTATTACAGGATGTTGTTAGATATTTAGAAGGATCAAATGTAATTCTGCATTTCATACTGTCACTCTTTTTTTTTTTCTTCTAATTTCTCTTTATTTTTTTTTTCATATCTCATATTTTTCAAAATCTAATTACATATGATAATAATTGAGAAATCACGAACATTTCTATTTGATCGGATCTTCAAACAAATTTTTTAGATTTTGACTAATTTTACAGTCTGGATTTAGCAATTTACTTTAAAGATAGACATTATAGATAAGATAAACTATTTATATTTTTTTATACAACCTTAAAATATGCTTGGATGTGAAGGTAATTTAAACACTAAATTTTGACTCCTATCCAGAATAATATTTGAATTTAAATATTGTTGAGTTTTTTTTAATAAATAATATCTTTAAAATGTTTAAAATTGGATATTTTTATTGAGAAGTTTATCAAATAATTAGATGAGACATGTTAAAGTATGGAGTTTTCTTAAATAATGTTTTAAATATAGTTTATATAAGTAGAGTTAATTTTTATAACTTTTCCTTATATTAGTTTAAGTTTGACTTGAATATACATATACATACTTTAAGTTTGAAGAACAAAGATTGAATTGAGATGAGTGAAAGATGATGAATGAAATAAGTGAGGTATATAATTTTTGTATGATTGTATTGAACTGAAATTGGATTATTAATAAAAATGTTTTTTTATATACATTATTATCTTATGTTATCTTATATTAGAAATTTGTTTTTTAACGATTTACCCTTTTATGTATATATACAAGACACGTGCAGGAACAAATCTAAAGTACAATAAAAATTTCATTTTTAAGTCTCTCTATATATTATACATATTTAAGTTATATTTTGAAATATATTATATTTTGTACAAGTCTTTTCTTGAATTTATACTGTAGTGAATATTTTTATATTACATAAAAATTTATACAACGTTATTTTAATCCTTTTAAAATTAAATTTTAACCTAGTCTAAATTATAAAGTATACCACAATTATCTTACATCACTGAAATGTAACAAAAGCAATTAATGAACCTTTTAATTCAATAATTTGATCTTAACTTTATTTTAATAACTGAATAATGATTATATTGGATAACAATTTTAATGTTGGGTCTGACATTAATATCTCTTATGTTCTATAATTAAGAAACAAATCTGGTCACTTCTATGAATAGAGTTGCATGGGTTGGTAGATTTAACCTGATTGTTCTTTATGCAAATTGATTTATTGTTATTAATCACAAACCAGGGGCAAAGGAAAATACAGAGCAATAATGATGGAAAATACTACCAGAACTAACCCATCATATTCAGTAACATACAATACAATTATCAACCATAGAACATATATATTAATTAAATTAATGTTGCAAAGTGTAATGTAAGATCATGAAATATTATGTAAAATGATTTAGAAATATGGTCATGTCGAACTTTGCACTATGGTATAGTTTAATTAATAGACATTTACGAACATTTTACTTCTTATACACTTTCTTTCTTTTAAGAAATTGTTAAATTTTTTATTTAACAACATAATAATTTTTAATAACCAAACATATATTTTGTGGAACAAAACTAAATAATCATATCATTCAGAAAAATTAGACAATTATATAAGATCTTCTACGTTTTTATTATATCAAAATTAGATGGAAATTATTTAAAATAAAAAATGTAATTAACAATAGCCTACCACGAAGCCTATTCAATATTTTTCTAGAATTGCACTACTAAAGAAAAAACACGACTTAAATTTTACAGAAAAAATAATAATATATCTTTGTAAAACTCATAAAGGTAATTTTAACAATTATAGCAAGTACAATGGATATGGGTAAAGTCTTTTGTTTTTTCAGAAAATGAATGATTTTGAATTCTCTTAGAATATTTCTATAAAATTTGACTGTTAGATGGATAAAAAGTAAACCATGATACGTATTTTCAGGATATTATATAATTGTCTATTATTTTTTTCTGAATGATATTATTTTTAATTTTATTCCACAAAATCTGTGTTTGGTTACTTAAAAACTATACTGTTGTTAAAAAGAGAAATGGTTATTGTGATAACTTTATGTGGGCCCTCACAAGACCCTCTGTCGTCTAGTCACAAGTCACAGGTCCCACTTTCCGTAGGTACTGAAACTGCTGTCAGATTATGCTATCTCCTCGCACATGCAGAATCTGAACTTCTCACTTTACTGCTCCGATATTTTTATTTATTCATTATTTATTCACACTCTAATTTAATGTTAACAGAATTTATCCGATCTTGGTTTCATATTTGTTATACTTTTTTTAAAAGAATAACAAATTATGGTGGCAGGTATATTTGTTGTTTCAGGATCTTGCTGTTTATTTTTTCAGTGAGGGAAACAAACTCAAGCTTCTATTTCGGTATCTGCTGAGGTCGCTTTCTCATTTGAATTTTGCTTCATCTATTTATTGTTTATGTGTGGTGCTCTCTTTAGAAACCTTCTTGGAGAAGAAATGGAGAATAGGGTACCCTTCTTCTTCACCTTCCTGTCCTCTTTCTCCCTCACGCTGCTACTTCTCTTCCACCTTTCTTCTGCTCAGATGCCAGGTACCCTCTTCTCTGCTTTTGCTTATTTCACACTTCCTTCTCTACCCTTCAATTGGTTTCCACAAAGATAGAATCTTTTTCTGCTCTAGCACCGGTTTCTGCAATGAAATGAAAAGGGTGTTTTGTTTTAGTGTTCATCACTGTGTTCTGTAGACTCTGTTCTCTGGCATTGGTTCTTGGTTCTTTTTGTTTCTTCTTTTCCCTGTTCTTTCTCTTTGATGCTCTTTTCTTTGGGTGGCGACTCAAATTTGAGAACTGTTTTGGCAGTACACCTGCCTTTCAGTTCTAAAACTAAATCTTTTTGGGTACAATGATTTCGCATGGATATGATGTTGCATAATCAAATACGTAAACTGAGTAATGGGAGGCAGTGATCCAGTTCTAACGGTTTTGAGTCATGTGTTTAATGGTTTTACTTGGATGGTTCTTGCAGCCACTAATTATGGGTCATATAAAGCCCTCACAATTTTCAATCTTCGAGTGTGTTTTCCCTTAATCCTTTGTTTTTGGTGCAAGGGTGCTTGTGGAGGTCCGTAAACCTTGTTTCTAGCAATGTTACAATAGTAGCTGGCAATATGTAACAGTGATTAAATGGCAATGTGTTGTCAATCAGTGAGTAATCATCAGTTAACATACGCAATTCTTCAAGATTGAAGATTTTTTTTGGTTCTTGGAACCTGTAGTGGTTATGCAGATCATAAGATTGTTATTATCTATTTCTATGAGATGGATCTTTATATAATTGCTATCATTATTTACCATCTTCTGATATTTACTTGATTTTATTTCCTCAGTAAAAAATTTGGATACTAGATCTAAAATTGACTGTGCAAGTAATTCAATTCACCTATTCTGTTATTTGGTAACAAAATATATCATGTTTTGCAGGTTTCGTAAGTATAGACTGTGGTGGTAAAGAAAATTTCACTGATGAAATTGGTCTTACATGGATTCCTGATGAACTTAGGTATGGAGAAATAAGCAATATATCGGTTGCAAATGAGACACGGAAGCAATATACAACAGTACGACATTTCCCTGCTGATTCTAGAAAATACTGCTACACACTTGATGTTGTCAGTAGGACAAGGTACTTGCTGAGGGCGTCGTTCTTGTATGGGAACTTTGATTCAAACAATGTTTATCCAAAGTTTGACATTTTTATTGGTGCTACTCATTGGTCGACCATAGTTATATCTGATGCTAACACTATAGAAATGAGAGAGCTCATATTTCTGGCTTTAAGTCCTACAGTTAGTGTATGTTTATCAAATGCATCAACTGGAAAGCCATTCATATCCACGCTTGAACTCCGACAATTCAATGGTTCGGTTTATTATACATACACTGAGGAAAACTTTTACCTCAGTGTCTCCGCAAGGATAAATTTTGGCGCAGATAGTGATGCCCCAATCAGGTATTAGGTCAACTCTATCTATTACATAGGTTGTTCTGGTTATTCTTCTAAAGACTCATTTTCTTAAGTATATCAAAACATGTACGTACTATTTTCATTCATTGTGTGTATTTCTGCCATATCAGGTATCCAGATGACCCATTTGATAGAATTTGGGAGTCAGATTCTATCAAGAGAGCAAACTATCTTGTTGATGTTGCAACCGGAACTAGGAAAATTTCCACCAACAAATCAATTGACGTTAGCAGTGATGAAATGCCACCAATGAAAGTAATGCAGAGTGCTGTAGTGGGCACAGACGGATTTCTAACTTACAGGTTGAACTTGGATGGTTTTCCTGGTTTTGCATGGGCAGTCACCTATTTCGCAGAGATTGAAGACTTGCCTGAAAATGAAACCAGGAAATTCAGGCTTGTACTTCCTGGTTATCCGGAAATTAGTAAGCCTGTGGTAAATATTGAAGAGAATGCTCCAGGAAAATATCGGCTTTATGAACCAGGATATACGAATTTATCCCTACCCTTTGTTTTGTCCTTTAAATTTGCCAAAACATCTGATTCTGACAGGGGCCCTCTTCTAAATGCCATGGAGATTAATGAGTATTTGGAGAAAAATGACGGCTCTCCTGATGGTATGTCCGTACTACATGATATGCTGTTTGAAGCATCCTAATATATTTTCTGTACCTGGATTTGATGGTTTGCACTTTGCAGGAGATGTTATATCTGGTGTACTATCACACTACTCCTCAGAGGAATGGGCACAAGAAGGGGGTGACCCATGTCTACCTGTTCCATGGTCATGGGTCCGCTGTAGCTCAGATCAACGGCCAAAAGTAGTTTCAATGTAATAGTCTATATGTTTTAAGTTTACATAAAAAATGCAAAAAAGAAAAGAAAAAAGTGAAGGATAGAAAAAGCAGCTAACTTTTGCTAATGAGGCTTAATAACAGTTGTTTTCTATTGGTGGTTATGGCAGTTTGTTGTCCAATAAAAACTTGACGGGCAATATTCCTCTGGACATAACCAAACTGACTGGTCTGGTTGAACTGTAAGTTCTGTATTGCTTTCCTATTTTGTTTCAAATCTTTCAAACTTGTGGCTGGTGGCACAGTGATTTGATTTGATTCATGGTGCAGATGGCTTGATGGTAATATGTTGACTGGCCCAATACCAGATTTCACAGGATGCATGGACTTAAAGATCATGTAATGGCCTATAAGTTCTTTCTATATTAATTTTTTTTTCTTTGTAATTTCAACTAAACCAGAACGTCTTCCTCTTGCAGTCATCTTGAGAACAATCAGTTGACAGGTGCGCTCCCAAGCTCTTTGGCGAACCTTCCAAACTTGAGGGAATTGTAAGCTATCTTGACCTTAGTATCAGTTATTCGATCAAATTGGAAACTAGATATACTTTTGGTAAATCCAAATGTGACTTACGAGCTTAGCAATAGTAACTGCAATAAAACTATGCAGCACTTGTAATACGCGGTTTATTTTGACACAATTTTTGTAATGGTTGTAGGTATGTCCAAAATAACATGTTATCCGGAACTGTACCATCGGGTCTTCTGAAGAAAGTTTCTGTTTTAAAGTGAGTAATTGCTTACTTGAACTTAAATACTATGCTCCATTACACTTGCAGAAGTGGATGAAATTATTGGCATGTTGCATCTAGGAGAACTAATGAAATATATACACAAGATATGGTGAATGCCTTTTCTCTGTTCAATTCAATTATTTTTTTTTTCTGGATTTTAATCTTGGCAAATGGTTTGTCTGTTATGCTAGTATCTGTTACACCGAACTAAAAATGTTTGCTTTATAGCAAGAGGAACCAACATTTTTGGTGTTGTCATTTAAAGTAGAAAGCTAATTTTGTAGAAAAGTAAGATATTTTACTTCTTCTTTTTGTTTGGATTTTGTCTATAGTAATTGTATCTTCTACTTTTAATATGCCATCGATCAACAACAATGTTGCAGTGCTCCCCTTTCCCAGATTCCTTTTTTTGTTCTTTACATGCTTATCCTTACCTCTCTTTTAGATGTTTTTGCTTAATCTTTGGTTTCTGAATTCTGATCATGTAGCTTTGATTGCTTAAATAAATGTAGTATGTGTCGGCTAATATGACAGTCCTTCAGTGTATCTTAAATTCTGGATTTTTTCCTTGAAATGCTAGTTCCCAGTGATCAGTATATTTGTTCTAGGTTCCCTCTTATCCCTTTTGTCCACATTTTCCAATTCACTCATCACCATTTTCACATAATGACAACTACTTTTACTTTACTCCTCAACAGCTACTCTGGAAACACTAATCTTCGTAAAGATAGCAGAAAAAGGACCCCCTTGTATGTGATTATTGGCTCAACAATTGGGGCTGCTGTTCTGCTTTTGGCCACAATTATATCATGCTTGGTTAAGCATAAAGGAAAAGGCAGATATTACGAACAAAGTAGGACTCTGAATGAAATTTATATACCATTTCTTTCTGAGATTTTTGAGATGGCTGAATGTGATATTTGTTTACACTGTTTATAGAGAGCCTTGTTTCCCACCGTTCTCAAAGAATGGATTCCACTAAAAGCATTGGTCCTGCAGAAACTGCACACTGCTACAGCTTTTCTGAAATTGAAAAATCTACAAATAATTTTGAGAAAAAAATTGGTTCTGGTGGTTTTGGAGTTGTTTACTATGGAAAACTGAGAGACGGAAAAGAGATAGCAGTTAAAGTTCTAACCAGTAATTCCTACCAGGGCAAACGAGAGTTCTCCAATGAGGTAACCTGCACTTCATAAACCACTTCGGTAATCAAACATTGCAGACAGACATCTCAGCTTAATTGACTTAGTTAAATTTTCATATCTTGATCTATAGTATATTTCTTTGTGTCATCTTGTTTGCTTTTCTCTCCCTCCTGATTTGGTTTCGAAGTAATGCATACAAAATAGAAAACTAGTTTCAACATTCTTACCAAACTCTTTTGGCATTGAATAGATATTCATATCATAGTTATATTTTTGTTTGATCCAGGTGACCCTTCTCTCAAGAATACATCATAGAAACTTGGTACAGCTTCTTGGCTACTGTAGAGAAGAAGGAAATAGCATGCTTATTTATGAGTTCATGCATAATGGAACTCTCAAGGAACATCTGTACGGTATGTAAGCCTACATGATTTAAATGAAGAAATCTGAAATCCATATACTCAACCATTCCTAATTTCTTGTAGCCCCATTAACACACGGACGGAGTATCGATTGGAAGAAGCGCCTAGAGATTGCAGAAGACGCTGCAAAAGGTTTATAATACATCACTTATATGTATAGTTTAAGATGGTTGCATTAGTATTTTTTTTCCTCCAATTTTCTGATGGAATATCACATTGTTATTAATTGTGTTATCTCATGCTCGTTCAGGGATTGAGTATCTTCACACAGGCTGTGTTCCTGCAGTGATCCATAGAGACTTAAAAAGCAGCAACATTCTTCTCGACCGACACATGAAAGCCAAGGTTTCAGATTTTGGTCTTTCAAAACTTGCTGTGGATGGAGCCTCCCATGTTTCTAGCATAGTTCGAGGGACAGTAGGATATTTGGATCCTGAGTAAGGCCTTCACTATTTTCCATGAATTTGTTGGGTGCCTACCTCTGATTAACCACAAAGTTTATCATTGTAACTTTCAACAGGTACTATATTTCTCAGCAGCTTACTGACAAGAGTGACATTTATAGTTTTGGCGTAATTCTTCTTGAACTCATATCTGGTCAAGAAGCAATATCTAATGACAGCTTTGGTGCTAATTGCCGAAACATAGTCCAGTGGGTGAGTTTTAATTTCCCAGCAAAACATAGAATTTTGAAGCATAAATATAGCATGAGTTAATGCATATACAATGTAAAATTTGACTGTTTTACTACATTATATACATTTTCAATGTAAAACTTTTACCTTACAACTAACGATACTTTCATGTCATATAGATTTGAAGAACTTGCATGTAATATTGAGTTACACTTGTTATTGTTTGGTAGGCAAAATTACACATTGAGAGTGGAGACATACAAGGTATTATTGATCCTGTGCTACAGAACAAGTATGACCTGCAATCAATGTGGAAAATAGCAGAGAAAGCAATGATGTGTGTTCAGCCACATGGACACATGCGGCCATCGATTTCAGAAGTTGTGAAGGAGATACAAGATGCAATTGCTATTGAGAGATTGGCCCGAGGAAATTCAGATGAGCCAAGAAATTCAGTTCATTCTTTAGTCAACATGGATTTGGCTGCTCCTGAGAGCTTCCTCTCGATTGATGATTCCATTGCACAACAACAACCCACTGCACGATAGAGTGAACATAAATATATACATGCACAGTTTTTTACTATTTTTTACACTTTGGCAAAGCCATCAAGATTGAATTTTTCGTAGTTCTAGGTTTCAAATTTGTATGCCATATCTACAGTGTGCTTGGACTTGCACATTAGTGATTGTGTGGGGAATATTGATTTTTTTACGATGAAGTTTAAACTTTAGCCACTATCTAGGAAATTCCAAAATTTCATATCGATTAAAATAGTGTAAAAAAATAATGTACAAATAAAAATGATTTTTTTAATATGGTATGATCCATTATAAAGTTAACTTATTTAAAATGATTTAACTTGTAAAAATTAAATAATTGATATCAGATAGATGTTTATATGAATTTATCACATCGTCACCTCTGTTAAAAATTAAATTATAGGTTAACATTGCAAACAAAAATTGAACTTAAGAACGGTATTTTTAAAAAAAGTAAGACTATTAAAACTGTGCATACTTAAGATTACTCGTAGAATAAATTAGAAAAACTATAAACATATTTACGGATGATAAATCAATCCATGGGAGACCGGTGATTTTGATGGGAAATTTTAGCATTGAATGAGTACATTTATAGATAATATCTGATTTTTTAATTCAGTATAAGATAAAGATGAGGATGTAGATACATGTTCTCGTCTTGTGTCTTGATACTGTTCTAAATTAGTAAAAAAAAATTAATTTATTAGATAATTAAAAAATTTAAATTAACTTTTTTACTCTTTAATTTTTTTAATTTCGTAACTAATTTTTAAAGTCATATATCATTTCTACTCTTTTATAATTAATTTTATTTTTATCCAATTTTTATTTGATATTGTTATTTGATATTTATATAATTATAATTTTTTTTTATATTTTGACATTGGAGAAAATGAAATATATATTTTATTTTTATCCAATTTTTATTTGATATTGTTATTTGATATTTATATAATTATAATTTTTTTTTATATTTTGACATTGGAGAAAATGAAATATATATCCTTTTGAAGATATTGAATATTTGATAGTATCATATTTTCTTTTTTGTGGTTTTTATTTTTCAAAAAAATATTTAATTGATATTTGAAATATTAAAGGAGCTAATACAAGCACAAGTACATGTATAGTCATTCTCAGATGAGAATGTAAATGACACAAAAATTCTCATATGAGAATGTAAATGACACAAAAAGTCCATATTTCTTTAGTATGAGGATGTGGATGATGATGAATTTTTACTTAGAAGATATGGATAAAATAGTCAAACACGTACTTGTTCAGTCCCATTATCAATCCTATATACAAATAAGTTTAATAATTATAATAATATATAATTGAAGGTTAGTTCAGACTTCTATATTATAAATTGTGAGAGAACAATGTTTCTTCATGTGCATTTGTAGTTCAATATGGGAACAATTTTCATGAAGATTGGTGCAAAGCTCAATCATTAAATACCTCACATGTTCAAGAAGGCCACAATTGCACTTGGAATCATATGTAGACCACAACAAGAAGATTTTTGTAAACTATAGAGTGTTACTAGTTTTTTTCATCAACAAAATTTTTCTTGAGTTGCTTTATGTTTCTCGATGAACTAGAAAGAATTTTGGTTAGTAGAACATGTTGGAGTTGACCTTGTATTTTCTCTAGGGTTTTAAATATTTTCTCTAGAGAATTTTGGATCTCTAGGGTTGCAAATATTTGAAGTCAATAATAAAATTGTCTCACAAAGTAAGAATTTAGTTCTTAAATTTCCAAGTGGATAGTTACAATTTGCCTTAATTTCTACACTTTTTTTAATCATGTGAATCTTTATATTGACTATTTTATATTTAATAGAATGAAATACAATTTAGTACACTCTTTAAATATAAAGTGATATAACCGAAATTTATGAGTTTTAATAAAATATCCAATCACAAAGTATAAATATATATAAACCCACAACTAACAGATATATTGAGATATAATCATAACAAAATATGGGACAATATATTTAACTATATTCGAATAACTAGAACATATCTAAATAACTCAAATAAGCAAGTGATAACTACATATGGTTATTTATTTATAACTAGCAATCAAAATGAAAGATATAATATTATTCAAATGCTTATACAACTAAATATATCTTTTGTTTATTAAGTCCTTATTATATAGCCATACAATTATCTATATCTTGTAGTTATTAAACCTTTATTCTAAAGGTTAAAAAACCTATGAAGATGTAATAATATTAAAGGAAGTATCTAACTAAATTATCTCACTCAATACTCATATATTTGATATTTTCATTAGCTTTTTGCAAATTTGAGTGTTAGAAAATATTTTACAGGTTGATCTCTCATCAATTTTCACCAAGAGCTTAATGCCTACATATTGGAAGATCAAACCCGATCACTCTTTTTACCTAGGAAGAGCAACACTCCTTCATGTAAGAACATTTTACTTCCATCGTAGGGTTTGGAAAAAAATTTCGTAGGCCACAAAGTTTTATGGTTGTTACTAGAAAACGAACTACCATCTCATTTCCATTTAATCTTGAGATGGATCAATCATTTGTCAATACCTTCAAAATGCACATAGAATATATTTATTTTTTATAAGAATGAGGAAACCTTCCAATACACAATAATCGGCATGTAACAATGACAAGCAAAGAAAATTCTTTGCTTTTATGATGTGGGTTTTTCCTTTGAAGTTTTAATGATGTATCATAGTTTAAACAAATTGTTGTAGTGGAAAAATGTACTATTTTTCCTTTACTTGATTTTTATCCTTTATGTGGGTTTTCCCTAAAGTTTTAATGAGATATATTATCGAAATAAATTATAATTTTTTAGAATCTCTTCATGTTATCACATAAGATCAATGATATCCAACGACTACAATTTGATCAATGGAAGTAAGTGTCCTAAGACATTTGATGAATTTAATTAGGTTGTTCAAAGTAAACGACACATTAAATCAAAGGTATTCGGTGTACATAATTAAGTCATTCAAAAAGTAAATAACTAAAACATCGAAGTTATTCAATATATTTAACCAAGGTCGTTCAAAATAAATGACTAAACATTGAATAGAAGATTATTCGATTGAGGCAAATGGCTGAAAAATAAATTGATAAAAAATAATCAATTATAAGGTTAAATAGAATTTTTAGCAAAAAATAAATTAACTTCAAAATTAATTATAGAAGGTTGATATGTAATGATTCAATATAATAAAACTTGTTCATCCTACAAATTGATTCACTTGTATAATCACATCTACAAATTTTAAGTTTGAGGGGTTTATATACACACCTCTACTTGATATATTTAGAGATGTAATCATAATTAAATATGGTTGGAAAAATATTTAACTATGGCAAATTCAAATAACTAAAATAAGCAATTGAATACTACCTATGATTATTTTTTCATAACTAGCAACCAAACAAGCACTAAATAGATATACATTATTATTCAAATACTTGTACAACTAATTATATGTTTTGTTATTGAGCCTTTATATCATGAGCTATACAACTAATTGTACCTTTTAGATATTAAGCCTTTATTATAGGATCCCGAAAGCACATAAATACATAATAATGTCATAGGTAGTATCGACTAAATTCTCTCTCACTCAATATTTCTATATTTGATATCTTCAAAGATGAGAAAATCTTCTATAGTTGTGAAACTCTCTTCGGTATTCATTAACAACTTGGTGTCTACATCTTTTTATAATTCATACTAAAAGAAAAACTACCATCTCATTTTCATCTAATCTTTAGATGAACCATAATTTCTTAATACCTTCAAAATGCACATGAAAAATATATTTATTAGAAGAACAAGGTAACATTCCAACACACAATAGTTGGCCTGCAATAATGGTAAGTGAAGGAAAATTTCTTCCTTTTATGATCATTCAACAAAATAAGATGCAACTTGAAGACATATTATATTTGATTTAAATTATTGTAATAAAATTATGTAGTCTTTTTTCTTAGCTTGGTTTTTATTCTTGATATGAGTTTTTCGTAACAAGGTTTCAATGAGACAAATTCTTGAATTAAATTACAATTTTTTAGAAATCTCTTCAAGTTATCACATTGGATCATTGAAAGTAAGTGTCCTAACTTCAAATTGAATTTAATTAGGTTGTTCAAAGTAAATAACTACAACATCATATCAAGGTTATTGTATATATTTAAGTCATTCAAAGTAAACAAGTAAAAACATCATATCAATATTATAAGTATATTATAAAATTGTTCAAAGTAAACAACTAAAACATTGGATCAAATATTCTATGTATATAATTAAGTTATTCAAAATACATAATTGAGACATCATATCAAAGTTATTTTGTGTAATTAAATATCTCCATTAATAGTAAATGACCAAACCATCTTATAAAAAATATTTAATACATTCAATCAAGTTGTTCAAAGCATATATTTTTATACAACTAAAGTCTTTTACATGACTAAATATCAATATGGAATCAAAGATATTCCATGTATTAAACTAAAGTTATTAATGACTAAACATTGAATTAAAGATATTCAGAATAGATAAATGACTAAAAAATATACTCAATTTCAAAATTAACTACAATAGGTCAATCTATAATCTACCAATATAATAAAACTCGTTTATTCTACAAATTGATTCATTTAGGTAATAACATCTACAAATTGAGTTTGGTGAATTTATGCATTTACCCATTTGATTTATTTTAACTATATATAAATAACTCATATAAAGAATTAACAATTACCTATGATTATTTATTTATAACTAGTAACTAAATGAGTATTATACTATTATTCAAGTATTTATATAGAATATTATATCTTTTAATTATTTTAGAAACTAAAAAACTTACAAATACATATTTAAAGTTTTCAATAGTTTTTAATTAGTTAAATGTCCAAAATCTTCTGCAATAAATCACTCCTATATCTACCGAACAAATATCAAACTTAATTTTCAAGCTATTTCATTTTTTTCCCTCCCTTACTCCCTTCCCATTAAGAACATTAACCATATTTCTCACTGAATACACTTTGCATATAATATTGATTGACACAAAAGTCAATAATATATTAAACAGAAGGAGATGGTAATGTAATAATATTATTATAAGAATTATTAGTTTGCTTATTTTAGTGATTTTTTGGAGAACTATAAAAGCAGTGGCAGAAGCGGTGTGAAGCAGAAAGAAAAACGGACGGTGGCGATAGAAAGGCAGACTCTGATCTCCATCGTCTCCTCAATCCTCTCTTTTCCAGCGTCCATTTCTCGCGCCAATCACATCACATCACTCAGGTATCAACACCTCACCACCACTTCCCCTTCTTTTCTTTTCCTTTACCTTTTTTTTTTCTTCCCTCTCTCTTATTATCCCTCTCTAGGGTTTTCCCTTCCCCAATTTCACCATGTTTTTCCACCGCCTCCGATTAGGGTTCCGGCGACCATGGCCGATGCTCCCACGAGTCCAGGCGGTGGCGGTAGCCACGAGAGCGGCGAACACAGTCCCCGCTCCAATTTCCGCGAGCAGGACCGCTTCCTCCCCATCGCCAACATCAGCCGCATCATGAAGAAAGCGCTTCCCGCCAACGGCAAAATCGCCAAGGATGCCAAAGAGACCGTGCAGGAATGTGTATCCGAGTTCATCAGCTTCATCACCAGCGAGTACGCTGCTTTTTCGTATCTCACTCTCACTTTCATTTTTTATTCTTTGAATTCATTTAATCAATGAATAAGGAATGACTGAATCGAGCTAATGTTTCTCAGAGCTAGCGATAAGTGCCAGAGAGAGAAGAGAAAGACCATTAACGGCGACGATTTACTTTGGGCTATGGCCACTTTAGGTTTCGAGGAATATGTTGATCCGCTTAAGATTTACCTCGCCTCGTACAGAGAGGTCATTTTAGTTTACATTTATTTACTTATGTTTACCTTTTTGTTTTCAATTAGTCGCCGCCGACAAGCCTTTAATGTGTATATATTGTTCGTACATTGATGCGTAATTGATTATAGTACATTATGCTGTTCTGGATTCTTGGGGATAAAAACTGATTTTCACTGATGTTTCTTTTTTGTGGTTTTTCGTGGGCGGATTCTGAATGCTGCAGATTGAGGTAATTTTAATCTTTGATAAATAGTTATTACGCTGTGTCATCTTCTTTTTCATTTTGTGTGTGTTTGTACACATTATGTTTTTTATTTATAAGTTTTTTTTTTTTTGAGCCAGGGTGATTCAAAGGGTTCGGCCAAGGGTGGAGAGTCATCTTCTAAGAGAGATGTTTATCCCAATCCCAATGTCCAGGTGGAGAATGTAAATACTCGCACTACTACTGGTTGTGTTGCTGGAAATATTCTTTGTATGCATAATGACATTGGCATCTGATGTTGGACTGTTTTATTTGGAATTGACAGCTTGCTCATCAAGGTTCTTTCTCACAGGGTGTTAACTATTCGAATTCTCAGGTGATTGATTACTCTCTCTAATGCAATGTATCCCTGTTTTTCTTGAGTTTGAGATTTCTGTTTAATCTGACATGAGTGGATTGTTAGTATGAGATGATGATGCTTCATTCACAAGAAACACTATTTCTATTCCCTTTTCCTCCTAAAAGCTGTTATTTGGAGCTCAATTTAATAAGTTTCTCATTATGTTGGCTTTAGTACCATTTTTTATATGTTATTTGGAAATTTTAAGACGTGTAGCTAAAAAGGGGTCCCTCTTAATGGTTGATAAATTGATTATGAATTTGTTAAATTTGGTTGGTAGGAAATATACATACTTTCATCGAAGTCTCTGATGAAATATTTCATGACTGACCAGTTGGTGTTCTGTTCAATTATCTATTTCTCTCCTTTCTTGACTATAAGCCTTTTGATTTATGGGTTGTTCAATTCAATATGTGGCCTAACTTAGAATGTTCTCTTTTCTTGCTATAAACATGAAAATATAAAATTGGACATTGGAAACTACTAAACTAGTCTTGTTAGAATTTTCTAATCTTTAAGAAATTGTACACCTGCTAATTATTGAATACATTAAAGCTGTTACGGTCCCTGTAGTATTCGAATTTATGTTTGCAATTTTTGCATTGGGATTGAACTAGGTCTTTTGGGGTCTTGTATTGGTGATAGGGTCGTAGTTTTCTTTAGTGATTTCCGACCACAAGTGTGATCAATTTCCTACCCGTAGGTGTGTGGGGTGGTAGTTTCACTTGGCTTTCTTTGATAAAGCACGTACATCTGTTCCAAGTTAGTGCTGAAACATTGTGCAGTTTATCTTGGTTATTACTTATAAATGATAATATCTGTGTCCTGCTAGTGCATGGTAAAAGTATGCCCTAATTTAAAAAAATTCTGGAGGTGAATCGTGGGTATAGATGAAATATCTTTAACCAAGTTACAAGGTTACCTTATCCCCCAAGAAGTGAGATATATCAGAAAGGCTACCTTGTAGTAACGATTTAAACTGATTTTTAAAAGTATATTTGAATTTTAAAAGAATCATAGGGAAATCATTTTGCATCAGTCGAACATTACAAATTGCACTGGTCTTTTTCCTTTTTATCATTGTGTTCGACACCATTCTTTCCTTTTTATCAGTTTGTGGAATGTTAGCTCAATCAACATGTTTATGGTATTGAATTCTCTCTCTTCTAATTTTCAGCCCCAGGGTCCACATATGATAGTTCCCATGCAAGGCCAAGAGTAGACCTTTATCCTCAAAAATGTGCGATCTGGATGTCGGTGAAGCGGTGTATGTATCCCTTGGCATATTGAATGCATTTTGTCTTATCTCGATACTGACATAAGGGGATGTTGGTTCTTGAGACCAGATAATATTTATTTAAGGGTTGCATTTATCTTTGGAAAAGAATCATTATTCATAAGTTATATTGTAAATTCTGGATCAATGCTTATTTTATTCCATCAACAAGCGCCTCGCAAAGACTGAAGATTTTATGTAACTGATTGGAAGCATAAATTGGTATATTCTTACCCTTTTTCTTTTATCCATCCGATGAAGATGTTTCTATGTTTAAAACCTTTTTTTAGTAGATTTAATCGGATCATGGTTTGGCTGAGCTTTCGTTTCTCCTATCTATTTACCTGAAACGTATATTTTCACTGACCAAGGAGTTCTTTGTGAGTTGGACATAAATGATTGAGTTGAATCCAAGTTCGAATTATTCTTGAACTGTCCGAGTTTTGATTTTTGGTGGAAGTGTTTTTTTGTCAGATTTTATTAATCTTTTCGGCGGAAATAATAAATGTATACTTACATTTACACTCGGGTTTTGCCTACTACTGGCTACTTTTTTTTTTTTCTTTCTTTCTGGTGGACGAAGTTAGCCAAATAAATCAAATTTATGCAATTTAGAATACTCAAGTTTTCAGAAAAAAATAAAATCTTGATAGGTTGCATATAAAAGTAGGAAGAATATGGACATGAATTATCGTAAGTGCAGAAGCAAGAAATTACATTGAAATATTGGTTGGATTATTGTGCAATTGACTTAGAGAAACGATTCGTGATATTTTTTAAAATAAATAAACATATGTCCCATCGTTTCTTATTGGATTTTAAGAGAGTAACTATTTTTTAGGGAAATTGAAATGTTTTGAAACAAAATATATTGTTTAGGTAAGAAATTTGAAAGAAATTAAACTTTTATAATATCAAGAGAGTAATTAATTTATTTAAAATAAAAGGATTTTAAGTTTCATCTATTTTTTTATATTTTTAAATAATTTGGAAGCATATTTGACTGAAATTGGTTTTATGTGATTATTTTTATTTTGTGTTATCCAAATATTAATGGGAAATGTTGTTTTCTTGTGAATGTATACAATATTTTAGATAATACATTCACTTTACTAAAACTATTATAATCATGTTTATCTTTATAAACATAAAGATACTCACTTAAAATTAGTGTACTAAACAACAACTTGACTTTGAGTGTGACATGAGCATTATGCATTGGATAAGCTTGAGTAGGTATTCAAGATTATCAACATACTTCAATTTTTATTTAATAACTTATTTTGGTTTGAATATTTATTATGATAGAAAAATAATATCAATTGTGTATGTCACAACCTTTTTCTAATAATCAATTATGCATTGGATAGGGATAATAACTTTTGTAGATATTCAAGATTATTAAAATACTTAAAACGTTATCTAATACTTTATTTTGGTTTTAATCTTTATTATAATAGAAAAATAATATCAATTGTGTATGTTGCAACCTTTTTCTAATAGTTAATTATGCATTGGATATGGGTAATAGCTTGTGTATAGGTATTTAAGATTATTAACATACTTCAATTTTTATCTAATAACTTATTTTGGTTTCAATATTTATTATAAAAGAAAAATAATATCAATTGTGCATGTTATAACCTTTTTTCTAATAATCATTTAGGCACATCAATGATTGAAAAATTTCACCACGAGTGAGAAAATAATTTTAGGCATTAGAAATTAGTAATAGTTTAGATATCTTTTAGTATTTATTATGAATTTTTTGTGTATGTGATACGTCTGCTTTTCATATTAGTTGTTACACAAAATCAATATGAAAAATGTCAATTTAATATGGTCATGCAAATCATAATATCAATTATATAAAGAGTGGATGTTATATATGAGATCTTTAACATTGATTAACAATTGAAGTAGAAATTCTCCAGTTTTTGAATGGGTGTAATCTACTTCCATTATACAATTGAAGTAGAATATTCAAAATAACTGATAAAATGTATATTTCTCACTATTGAAATATCCTCATGTGTTGATATTATGAAAAATTCATGGTTAACTTTGATTCAAAGATTCCATTTTCAATTAAAAAAAAGAATAAAAACAACACAAGAACATATAAACTTGAATAAGAACAATAATTAAACTAGTTATGGATGAATGAATTAAAAAAGAATTATGAGAAGACTTATGGATTGAATAAGATCAAGAATTAAACTAGTTATGGATGAACGAATTAAAAAAGAACTATGAGAAGACTTGTGGATGAAGAATGGTGCACTACGTGAAGATTCTATATTTCTGGTAATCTTCAAATGTTAAATTTCCACCTAACTCCTAATAATCAATATAAAACTCTAGGTATTCTTCTTAATATTGACATAAATGTTTAAAAGACATGAGTTATTATCAAATTCAATCGTTAATTACGATCAAATGTAACAAATATTCTAACCTAAATTAATGTTGGCAAAAAAAGACAAAGAAAAGAGGAAGGTAAATTCAAAATGTATCAAGAGTTAAGATTATCCTTGTATTTTTCATGCCTGTGTTATAATCTCCATGCTTATGTCACATTATTCATGTTCAACTCACACGCATCTTCAATTTATGTCTCATATGGCCTAACTTAGCAAGGACTTTTGCTAGACTCAAATGGTTTACCTTACGTTCATTTCTTCATTGGAATTCCTTATTGTATCTCTTTGTCCTTTGGAACTTCATGAACCCAAATACAACCTGGACTAAAATTACTATTTACATATATTTTATAGAAAAAAAAGATAAATCTTACAATTAATAAGTTCAAAAAATACAAAATAAAGAAATTAATAAACTATTTTTCATAACCTATTTACTATACCCGTGGTTATTTTTGTTGGGATTATATGTTCTTAATCTTTTTCTTTATTCTCAATTCATGCATTCATCAAATTTGGTCAAGGTCATCCGGGTTCACCTCACATTGGAGAGATTCGAATTCTTTCCTTCAGTCATTCTCTTTTGGTTTTTCTAAAACTTGTAGTGTACATTCATCAACTATATGTCATGCATTAGCAATGTGAGAGTATTACTGGCATTTGGTTTGATTCCACAGCCTCAATGGTTAATTTTTGTCAAATGCAATCTCAACACATCACTTATTCGTAGTTTGTGATGGGTTGGTACAAAAAGCACTTTTGTTGGTCTACTCTAGACAGTATTAGGAATGTGAAAAATATTCGGAACCTTATAATGCTGTCAAGTAGTTAGGTTCATTTTCATTTACTTCCTTTGGAATTTGATGTAACAATGGTTTTCAACTTTTGAATTGTGGTTTAGTAGAAAGAATATTTGTTACTCTGCGAATGATAGGGTTAACGTCAATGGTGCTAATCTGCATGAGCTCCACGTCAACCTTGTTTTAACGTGCCAGAGACTGTTATTGGTTGGACCTTTTGCTCAGAATCATGAACCAATAAGTGATTCCAAAGAAAAAAAAAAATTCATCAACTTCTTTAGTTAAGCCTATATAAATGAATTTTTGTCTTAAATGCTTTCACTTCACATGCCCCTTTACAACATATACCTTAATTTTATCTGAATTTCCTAGGTTGGTTCCTTAGTCAGAAAGAGTAGTTGTCTTGTCAATTGTTAGTGGAAAAAAGGGTATTAGCATTATAAATTTTCTATGATGGAAAGAGGCTGAGATAAAAACACAATGTCCTAATCTGGTAATCTGAAAAAGTGTATCCACTTGGTGTATTCATTTTAGGATTTTCATTCTTACATTTCTATCCGTTTTTGTGACATTATCATTGAAAAGGCTGATTTCTATTGCTTTTTGGCATACCAATTGTTATTTTTACCTTATAAGGTTTGACGAGATAAAGAAAAAAAGGAAAGAAGTTTCCGACAAATTTCAATGGTAATTGCTAATGAATAATTTAATCACAGATTTCTTTCAATTTTCTACCAACCCTTTTGTTATAGAAAATGATAACGATACACGATAATGTATTTAAAATTTCTTAAAGGTTTATTGAAATAATATCATTGGTGTTAATTATCATATTCTTCTAAAATTTAAAACTTCATCATAAGTTATTTTTAAAAAACATATAAAAGATTAAGAGAAAAAAATATATTTAAATTGATATCGGTCTCAATATTATTTTTAGTTATTGTTTTTAAAATTTAAAGAGATATAAAAAGAATGATAATGTAATATTTTAAAAAGTAAAAACGATATTTCTTTAAAATTAAAAAGAAAAAATTGGATCGCAATGAAACTTTAGATAATATTATATTATAGATAAAAGATAAGTACTTGATAAGGGAATAAAGAACAAAATAAAAGATATATATAAATAATAAAAGAACATAAAACGTTGGGCTTCTGTCTCAGATTTGAGGCCCGATGCCACCTTACACGAAGCTCATTGTAATGGAACCAGATGCTTATCCTTGAGGAAGGAAATACTAATGCCTCATTTTTTAGCACCTTCAAGTTTAGAATCATAGAAACCATACAAATAAATGAACAAACAGTAAAAGTAAAGGCTCATCAATATCCAAGATGATGAGTTGGTTAAAATCATAAAAATAATAAATATAAGAGATTTTTAGACTGATTTAATTTTCTGGAATCTATATCCAAATCCATCTAATCAACATGAGATGAGATAAATTTTTTCACTGTTTTTGAAAACAATATCATTATTTTTAAACGCAAAACATAAATAATAAGCAAATATCTAAATGTATCAAATATTTTCAAAACACTTATGAGAAAAATTACCAAGTGCCTATTACACCAATGGGCTAAATGTAAGTGTGAAAACCATGCTAACTAGTGAGAAAGATGAGTCAGAAAAATATCACCTAAATGTGAGTGATTTCTAAACAAGTGCAAGGAAAAAAACTTCTAAAAAGTTTGTGTATGCAACTTATTTCAAGAACATTTGCTCATTGATGAAGTTCTGGAGATGTTTCTAAAGAAAATATAACCAATCTTAAAGAATTCTTGAGATATTTTTCACACAAAAGTATGTAATATGTAATCACACCTCTCAATTTAGAAAAAAAAGCCATATTTAAGCAAAACTTCATTTCTTAATAGTAACTAGAAATCCACCAGAAAGGAGTTAATAATTTATTTCCGGTGATAATTAATTATCTATGAAAACAATATTTAAAAAATCTCTAAATAGTTTATTATATCTTGACCATATAATTAACAATCTACTTACCGATATTTCCCAAAGTTCAAAATTTTCAAGATTATAAATGATATCATTCTTTAATAAACTAAAATGTTATTTATCACTTTGCTAAAAAAAATTTCAAAAAAAATCACAAGTGTCCTCAAATAAAGTGTGTGTATATATATATATATATATATATATCAAATTCATGCAATCTCCTTAAGATGTATTATCTTATGCATGTAACAAAAACAATCAATCATGAAAATAATAACATCCATTTTGATACAATCAAAATAATTATTTCTAATTTATCGAAAGCTTTATAACCAATAAAATAAAGAAAACTCAGAATAATTTAAACCAGATAAATAAATAAAGGAGTTTGGAATCATAATAAAAACATAATTAAGGTTTATTTCTCACACAATGATGGTATTCAAGGTTTACATTTCTGTTAAGAACACATTAATTTAATACTCAAGTATCTGTTCAATAAAAAAGAATATATTTTTTTTTCATAAGATACTTATAAAGAAGAGGGGGGGAGTCATGCTTGATCTGATATATCTAATTTTTAGAAAGATTTAATTATGATTGTAGTTTATGAAGTTTTTTTAGTAATTTTGTTTTCTCAAATTGATTTTTTTTTCAATTTTTTATGTTTTAAAATAATTTTCAAGTTTTTTTTAAGTCATATACAGTTAACAAAGTATCTTTAATGTTATTTTTTTAGTTTGAAAGACAACAATAAATTTATTTTAAATTTTAGAAACAAAAAATACAGTTAAGTTTTTTAAAAAATAAAGCAAGATTCATGATTTATCATTACAACATAAATTAATTTTTACGAAAGATACCTAAAACAAATAATAAAAATATTATTATTTTTATCTAATTTTAAGAAGTAATTAAATGTAGAATAAATTTGCACCGAGCATATGTTGAATCACAGGTCAATTTAACAAGATCACTTAATAGACTTCAAAACTTATGGCAAAATAAAGATTATACTGTAAATAGTCTGATGAATTAATGTTTATGATTTTGAAAGACTTTCAATAAAAAAAATTCATGTATAAAAAAAATTTCATGTAAAGATTTATTAGCATAGACACTGTAGAATTATAATAAATTAGTCGAGAAAATATTGTTGTACCTGAATTTGGCTTTTATTTAGCTTTTTAATGAATTTTAAAAAAATTCATTATAATTAAACTTGATTATAAATAAATATTTTTTAGCTTTATTTTTAGCTTACACAAATATATAATGTTATTGCAAACCTTATTAGTCTCTTCCTAAGATTATAATATTCTTTTATATTGAAGTCACTTATGCTTTTCATTTTTAGTTTCCATTTCTTGCTACAAACAAAAGTATGTTTGATAAAACATTACTAATTCAACTTTTGAAGAGAAAATATATAATGAATTACTCTTGATTAAATTCTAACTTCAAGAGATGAAAGATAGAAGATGGTTACACTATTGCTTGGATAATTTCAGGAAGGATCTTACTACTCATAAAAAAATTTGTCTTGTTGCATTGATGTTCTTTGCCTTTTATAGGCTAAGAATATGCATGTTGTAAAATATTTGATTCTGGATATTGTAACAAATATTTAGTTGTGAGATGGTTAAAACATTCTCTTATGATATTCATATTCTTGTAAAAGGTTATTTTGAATAGTTTTTTTTTTATTTTTTATTTTAGTTGTGTATTTTTTATTTGTCAATATCTATTGTGCACATCAGAAAATACAAAGCAAATATTGAACGTTTCGTAGGAATAAGGTACAGTATATTTTCTTTTATACGTGTGATATTATTTTCAAAATAGTTATTGACTAATGGTTCAGTCCTAGATAAAATCAAGTAAATATATTCATTTTATTTTAGCTGAAAAAAAATTCCTTTCAACTAACAATGTGTTAAACACTTGATAGTAAGCTGAAAAAATGTAATGGAAACTAAACAATATATTTTTTTGTCTTATAAAATGTCAACTTACCTTATGTTTTATTAGAACTTTAATTTAGTATATGTATTTGTTAGATCAAGACCATATAATCATACATTAAGATGGTTTTGTCTCGGATAATCTAATAAATAATAATATAAAAGTATTGACAAATTTTTTAATGGTTTTCATCATTGGATATAATAATCAAACATTAATGTTTAGTCTTTACACTACCATTAGACTTTATTATTTCCAAAACAACTGACAAAATTCAATTCTAAATTTGTTAGATAGTGAGCTATGACTTACATCAAGTTTATGAAAAATATATTTATGTTCCTGTTATTATATGTTAAATTTAATGTTATTAGTATCATAAAAGATGTTCAATTTGAAAGATACTTCTAACAATATATAACATACAGGAATATATATCTATGTCAGTTAGAGGACTACCATCTCAACCCTTGTCTTTTGAATAGTTCTAAGAAAAAATATTGAATAATGTGATATTAATTTTGTAAAAAGCCATAAAAAAAATAAATATGACTTATTACCTAACACACAAAATAAAAAATAACAATGTTAGAATATCGAAAAGGATCTTGCAGTACTCAACTATAAGAGATTAAAGAAAATAAAGAGAATCAACACTTAAGGATTAACCTATAACATAAGAAATCCTAAAAATAATATTATGTAATTCTTGAACTTTGAATCATACAAAAGTACTATCGATAATAAGCTAAAAAGTACCTTAAATGATAAGCAATGTGTTGAGGCAAAAATTCAACATCTCAATATTTTAAAGCATGATCACACTTTTTCTATAAGATGATAGTGTTACAAAAATAAACTCATGTAAGACACATATATTTTTGTCAGTTAGATGGTACAGTACTATACAATATTTTCTTATATTTGATAAAGCAGTTATATAATAAGATCATATGTTTATAAAATTAAATATTCAGTATATACACTGAACTAATATAATGTCACTTTTATATATATATATATATATATATATATATATATATATACTTATTCTTTTGATGCATGGAGACGTCCACTACTTTCCTCTACTAAAAGGATTTGTTAGAGATCCAAGCCAAAATTTAGAAAAAAAGAAAACTAAAACTACTTTTTTCACCAACCTAACACAAAGGACTTTTCAACCTTGTCTCAGTTATATTTTTTCATTTTAAAGTTCTAATATGCATAATATGATTGTACATTATTTTGTTTGCTAAATTTTCTCTCATGTGTATCATATTATTGTCTTATCTTTCAGTTGATTTTGATATTTAATAAAAAAATTAAGTATTTTATATGACTTACGTAATATAACATTATTAGTAGATCTTTGACATGATGTATTAATGTTAAATTTTTTCCAAATTTTTAAATTTCAATATTTAAGCATTTTTTTTTTTTTTTTTATTTCAGATTTTGTATTTAACTTTAAAGTTCTATTTTTAAACTTTCCTGTTTTGTATACAATGTTTTTCCAACTCAACCATTTTAATGACTAGATTGCCTACAGAAATAAATAGATTTTTAAGAGGTTAACTTCTTTTCTTTTGTTACAACTTTCAAATTCTTTTTGATTTTTTTTTTTATGTTTTAAGCCTTTGAAACAGTAAATGAATTCAATGTATGCTTGAATGGCAAAATAAATATATATACAAATTATATTATAGGTTAGAAAAAATACCTAAATGTTTTCTCTTTAAAAATTCCTGAAAGAATTATTAAGTAATAAGTAATTACTAATAATAACTCCTAAAAACCCAGTCTTGATAATCATTATGGTAATATATAAAAATAAAATAATAATCATAAGAATAATGGGTAATAATATATAATTATTCCACTACTAATTGTTATTTTATTGTATAAGTTAAATAGGGAAAAAAATTCCAAAATAATCATAATTGTTACTTTGATCAAAATTAATGGAAAGTAAATAAGTAATAGTTCTTAACCTGACCTATTCATTATTGTTCATTATAAACAAAAAATATTTTATTGACATTTATAATTTATAACATAAGTGAGGATGAGTTTTGTGGTTAAGATATCAAATCAAATACCAATAAAACACAATATGTTCTACTTTTCAATTCACTTAATTTTCTACTGTTCAGTTTGATTTGATAATTTAAAATATTATCATTCAGATTTTGATCATGATTTTTTTTATTTTCTCCTTATAAAATGTTACCGATTAAATGCAAAAAAACAAAATTCACATTTTATTCTCAGTGGATTTTATATATACAAAAAAGAGATTCATTTCTAAATCTAACCCAAAGCTCTAACAACCACTGATACAGGTTTGAAGGGTAGTTGATTCAGAGGTGCATCAGATTTCAGTAGACCTCTCTGCAGAGTATCTATTCCAATTATGCAAATGGTAATTAAAACCAATAATCATTCACATAAATATTTACATTATCACCCCTATGTTGTTATGTTTTTCCAAGTTGCAAGCGTTGGTGTGCAATCATCCTTCTTCTTTCTGGTTTTCTTCAATTTTTGTTTTTCTCTCTCTTTTTTCATCATTTCCTTAATCCTTTATATCAATTCATTCTCTTATTCCCTATCAGATTAAACAACAAACAATTCGGTGAAGAAGTAACCAAAGAGAAAGAAGAAGAAAACAATTAGCGTTGCTTTAGAATTCACGGTAGCATCGTTCATCTTGTTGATACGAAAACTGGGTCTTCGATCAAGTCGAAGACCGATTAAGAACTGCGACTAGGTAGATAATCATTGAAACTATTGTTGTTTTGAGTCTTCCACTTTTTTCACTGATCCTGTTCTTTTTGCAGTCATTGTGTGTTTGTGTTTGTTTCTTCATTCTTGTATCTTTTTCCTATTTTTTAATGCAATATTATCTGTTGTGGAAATTGTGGTGTTCAATTTGTTCAGTCGGAGGTTAAGGTTGTTGGGGTTTAAATTGATTTTAATATTTTTTGTTGTAAATGGGTTGATGTTGTGAAAATACACCATCGGCAACCACAGCAGCACTGTCACTTTTTTTTTTTTTTTTTTTTTTTTTTTTTTTGGA
>Ga0099825_1001116_pt1 | contig 33087 bp, 14 predicted proteins | sample SiratroredBW_FD_76838 | JGI IMG/M metagenome (GOLD analysis project Ga0099825, IMG submission 76838) | Root nodule microbial communities of legume samples collected from California, USA - Siratro red BW | ecosystem: Host-associated > Plants > Roots > Nodule | place: USA: California | collected...
TTCTTACAAATAAAATATTTTTGTTTTTTTTTTTTAAAAAAAAAAAAAAAAAAAGATAAAAGTTTATACTGTCAGCTTTCACGTTAAGACATCACGTAAATATTTATTTTGAAATGATCAATAATTATAAAAATTATTAATCATTATCATGCCTACATTTGATTCTACTAATTTATGTTTATCTGGTCAGTAACTTTTTCAATACAATGATGTCTTTTATTTTATATTTGACTTTTTAATATTATTGAAATATAATAAAGACTAATTCAATATTATGTAATGAAAATAAACGTTTAATTTTATAATATATATATATATATATATATATATATATATATATATCTTTAAATTAATTACAATTATAATTGTTTAATATATTCATTATAATATATTGACCGTATATAAATTTTACATTATTATGTAATTTATTAAAAATGATCTCCATTCCGAAAATATTAACATTTGAATATTTTTTATATTTTAAAATTTTAAATTTTATTAACTATTTTTTTTATATATCAGAAAAAAACAAATAATTTTGATCTTTGTAGTAACTATTGTGCATATAAAGAAATGAAAAAGTAATTAAATATATATATACATATATAATACTATTGAATAAAGTCATTTTAGACTAAATATACAAACATTTTTCTTAAAAAAGTTATATCTTTAAATTAAATATGATTATATATTACAAAAATGGCAATATATTTATTTATTTATTTATATATATGGATAAATTGTGCATATCACTGTAAATAAATCATGCTCTTATTTCAGAAATTAAATTTAAAACTAAATGAAATCGTGAAAAGAGAACACAAATTTAGTTTACTAGATGAAATCATGTAGCCAAAATTTCAATTAATGATTTAATTAATATCGTGAGAATACTATAGGATGGTGGTTAATATTCTCCACCCATTCCTCTTCTATTTCCTTTGGCACCTATGATATATTACTAATATGCAACTAAAATAAATGCAGCAAATTTAATTTAAATATTGAATAGAATAGTGGTTACTTAGAAGAAAAGTTACATGCTATGAATTTAGTTCTTAATATAGAAATAGATTTAGTTAGCAATAGATATAATTTAAAAATTAACAATAAATTTATTTAAAAAATTATATAATATTTTTAAATTTTTCATTCTAAATTTATTGCTAAATCTTAATTTTATTTTAAATTATTATATTTGAAAATATTATATAATTTTTTAAATAAATTTATTGTTAGTTTTTAAATTATATCTATTGCTAACTAAATCTATTTGTATATTAAGAATTAAATTCATACTATATAACTTTTCTTCTCAATAATCACTCTTTTATTCAATATTCAAATTAAATATGTTGTATTTATTTTAGTTACACATTAGCAATAAATCACATATGTCAAACAAAAAAGAAGAGAGGAGAATATTAATCTCACTCAAATTGTGCAATATTCTCACTATATTAATTAACTCATTAATTAAAATATTAATTACACAATTTTACATAGTAAATTAAGATCCTGTCCTCTTTTCACAATTTCATTTATTTTTATATTAAATGGGAGTCACCATTTCTTCACAATGATACGTGTCTTCTATGCACGATTTATCAATATCTGAAAATAAAAAAAAAAATACACCTAAGAATTTAAAAAAAAATACACCAATTTCAGAAATTTACCTAAAAAAATATATATGACAAGAAAATTGTTAGCTTTATAGTAATTTTTGAAAATGCTGATTTTTTATTAGACATTTTTTAATTAAATACTTAAATAAAAGTAAATTTTTTAATAAAAATTAATAGAATAATGAAATTTGGTGTGAAGTATTTCCCTCCTCAGGTAAATTGAATAAGAAAAAATCTGAAAAAAAGAAAAGAAAAGGGAAAAAGGGATTGTTGGACACCGTGCAAATCAAGCATTTAGTCGTTTGTGATTTCAGGCGCCCTCTCTCTTCATTTGGACATTCTCTTGCTCACTCACTGCAACGGCGCCGGAGATTCGTCGCTTCTCTTCTCCACCGCCGCGATGGGCGCCAATTCCATGCTCTCGGAATCCTCTCATGATGTCGACGATCAGATCTCCCAGCTCATGCAGTGCAAGCCACTCTCCGAGCAACAGGTTCCTTTTCATTCCTTCGATCTGTCTCTTTTACCTACAAAAACGCTACTCACCTCTCCAATTTTCCTCGATTTGTATACTTGTTACCTTTTCACGCTCAATAAGAGTGCTGTTATCAGCGCGTGTGTTGATTTCACGTAATGGCGACTCAGATGTAATGATTCGTTGCTTTTTGACGCGATGTCGAACGATTTGGAGATTAGTGGTGCTTGTTCACTGAAAAACGATTTTGGGACGTGGAATCTGCTTGTAGGTGTTTTAGCATGTTGTTAGCAGTTTCCTTTGAAGAAGATTATCTCGATGTCCTCTTAGAGGTTACATCCCATGGATGTTGGATGTTTTGTTAAGCGTTTGGAGGGGGGCATATCTGTATATGAAACTGTTCGGTGCTGGAAATTTGATTTTTCGTGAACTGTCGCTACTTACCTACTATAGCATTAGGTAAATTTAAGAAGACCAAAGCTTAGACAGTTATTTTTGTATAACTAGGGTTGTTCTCTTATTAAAATTGGGCTTTCATCTTGATAATTAGTACAACAAAGGTTTGGTTTATAGGTCATGTAGGTTACCAAAGTGAAATTTCTGTTATGATTATACAACAACACCGAAGACACCTACTGTACTGTACTTGTCCCTTTTTGAATATAGTAGCATGTTGGTGAGGATTTTCTAAAGTGAGACATGGCTCAGTGTTGGCTTGCTATGGCTTTTGTTTCAAATGAAACTTAACACTGATTACGGTTGAAGATTGATTGGATTAATGGAAAGGAATGCTGGGGCTTAATGTATTGTAGAGTTACTACTTTAGTGGTCTTTTCTAGATTGTCTGTCTTTTTGCTGCTAGATTGCTTCATTTGTCTTTCCTTACAAAGGATCTTATCTCACTAAGTTTGTTTACGTGAAATGTTCTGAGATAGGAAAAGTGTCTGGATTTTATTAGTACCTGAGTGATGTGTCTCAGAAAAGGTTTTGCCATCATTTCATTATATCTTGATTGTCTATGTTTTGCTTGTTTTAAGTAGTCGTGTCCTTTCTTGGGGATCTATCTCAATTTTCAACTACTCCTTGTGGAATTATTACATTTGAGAAAATAGATATAAATAAATAAGTAAATAATAATTGTGTTTTCTGCTTTGTCTGTAGGTCAGAGTTTTATGTGAGAAGGCTAAGGAGATTTTAATGGATGAAAGTAATGTTCAGGTGCAACCCTTTCTTCCAGTCTTTTGACTCATTTTCAATGATGTCATTTTCTACTTCTTATTTCTTCAACATTGATTTTAGTTGCATCACTGCTGTTGATCTTCTGCTTGCTTGCCTTGCATGTATCTTTTGTTAAGTCATAAATGAGCGATTGAAGTTTGTTATTCTCAGTTTTTCCTATTTTCTTCCTGTATGTGGATTCAATCATTCATTCATCTAATGTCATTTCTATTTTAATCCCTGTTTACCGGAAGAGGATCTAATTCCTTCAACCTTTGAGGAAATGCTTAATTTTCTTGTGTTATATAGATGTTTTACGTCACTGTATTTCTGTGCATCTGTTAATTACTAGTTTCTTGTGTTGTAGAGAGAGACCACTAATTATTTTTTGAGGTTGTCTCTCCTGTATTGCAGCCTGTTAAAAGCCCTGTGACAATTTGTGGCGATATTCATGGGCAGTTTCATGATCTTGCTGAACTGTTTCGAATTGGAGGGAAGGTATAATTTCTGACTGTAGATTTGTTTTTGTTTTCAATCTTCTGTTTCAGCTGGGGAATGTCTTAAATAAACTAATTGAGACCTGTCAAAGAAAAAGCTTTTGAAGATTGAAGTGCATCAGAGGTATTGAAGAGTAAATTGTAAAATTCAGGAACTACTAATTAACTCCTCTGTGACCCTAATACTTTGTTAAAAGTTCCGTAACATTTTGATTTTTCAAATGCATTATGTGAAGATATATTTTTGTCAGCTTGTGGATAATATATTTGGCTGATTTTTTAGGTATGGATTCTAAATATACCTGTTTTGTTTACAGTGTCCAGACACTAACTACTTGTTTATGGGTGATTATGTTGACCGGGGTTACTATTCAGTTGAGACTGTAACTGTAAGTACAACCAAGACAAACTTGTTTGTTTTTCTTAACTTTTTGGATGGTTATTTTATTGAAAATTTGGTATTCACTATGTCCCCAAGCATCTATGTGGGGTCATATTTTTTTTTTTTTTTTATATTCATGCATTAGGTTGGGAATTTGTTCTCGTGTGGTATTCAATGAAGTTTGGACAACGCTTTCTATTAGGTTGAAAATAGAAAATGGAACTATTCCCAAATAGCTAATAATTCAGGGTTTAGAATGTGCCGAAGGCACCTGATAATTGAGTAGCAGATGTTTTTCAACGTGTCAATATTTAGAAGGCTCACTGAGATGAAAGGTGTATTATATGCATTAAAGTTATAAGTTTTCATTATCTTACAATCATTTTTCAGTATTGGTTTTTTTTCAACTTGTGAATAACAGATAAAGTAGTTTCACATACAATTTTAAGTATTGTAGTGGTTTTAAAAAAGGTCATAAATTCTGTTGAAATCTCAAACCTGCAACTAATGTATTTAGTTGAGTTTCTTAGAGATGTTTCAGGATTGATCTTTTAATTTTGCTGATTTGGAGGTTTGTTGATGATTGAAGCAACATAAGAATTTTCTAGATCTTGATAATTTATCTAGTAAATTTCCTTAAAGTTATTAGAAAGATGCTCACCTGTTTAGAGGATTGAACAGTTTCTCCTGGTTTACTTATGCAGTTACGCTATGATAGTTTATGAATGAGATGATAAAGTTACATTGATATTTATTTTTGTTTGATATTATTGTTTCTTAATTTGTTTTTATTGACAGTGTATGTTAGACATACTAATTTGATATTCTATCCAGCTCCTTGTGGCACTGAAAGTGCGGTATCCTCAGCGAATTACTATTCTTAGAGGAAACCACGAAAGCCGTCAGGTTTGTGCTTGAACTCTTTCAAATAACTCCTAGTTATTTGTGAATGGCACAGAAATCAGCTACTCTTGTATGGGTGTTTGATGATAAATTGTTTCTAAACATTTTTATCTGTGATTGTAGACTTGTATGGGCGTTTGATGTTCATTATCTGTTGAACTAATTGTTCCTTTTATCGTTTTTTAATGCAGATTACTCAAGTATATGGATTTTACGATGAATGCCTTCGAAAGTGAGTTTTCAACACCTTCATTTATAGGTTCTATGCAGTGAAAGTCATAGACATGAGATATTTCTATCTAGAGAAAGATTTGTTTGTGTAGGATGTTTTAGTTGATTCAATTTTATTATTACTATTACCATGATGGAATCACTCAAATTTCATTTTGGATAACTGTACAGAAATTTCCTTTTCCTTTCAACTGGAGAACTTGTTTAGCTAGTTTCTTGTTAGTTTAATGTACTGAACTGTAATTCTGGGATATGTGCATCTGAATCTTGCTGTTGATTTGGTATAATGTAACTTTTTTAAGCTGTAATTTTTTTGTTAATTCAGTTTTACATATTGATGGGTGTGACAGTTTGACATCTGGTAGTCTTAATACTTTGTGGTGACGTGATAGTGGTTGTTCGGTATAGAATATCGTACTGTTGCCTAATGTGCTATGTTCGCATTAACATAGGTAATGAATAAGTAATTCTGCCCCTGCTTTATATCCCAAAATAAAAATTATATAATTATATTAAATGTGAAAATTTTGGTCTAAATTGAAAGTGAGAGAACAGAATAAGGATACTTGGCTTCTAGCTTTTATACAATATGATTTCTTGTTTCTTTTTTCACTTTCAAATCATTTCTTGTTTTTTGTTATTTATGTGCAGGTATGGTAATGCTAATGTTTGGAAGACCTTTACAGACCTTTTTGATTTTTTCCCATTGACAGCGTTGGTTAGTATCTTTTCCCTACCCTGTTGAAAATTTAAAATATGGGGGAATTTTGGGAATGGATTGCATTATCTTTTTGCAATATCATAGGAGTTAAAAGTATTTGCCTTTCTATCAAAAGGTTCAAAGAACTCTGATGTCCACTTGTTTTACATGTGACATTTATCCTTAAACATGACATTACTGTTTCCTCAAGAAGTTAAAATCAACGTTATGCTAACATTGCTCCTTATATTATCATGTTGTACACCTGATCTCAGCTGTACTTGTCTCACAATCGATAGACTAGCCTAAATTTGTGTGCAAAATGTTTCAACTTTTAAGGGATATAATATAAAGTGATAAGTTTTTAACAAATATATGTAGTTGGTTAAGCATGAATATGGAAATATTATATTTCTAGATATGCAAGTTTTTTTAACACTTTCCGTCAAAAAATCTTTCTAATTTTCAAAACTAGACATGATTATCTTGTAATTTCACTCAACAGATATAATTTGTCTTTATTATGCTCTAAAATGTTAGATTGGCTATTGAACAACTATCATATTTTAGCTAAAGTTAGAAATTCTTAGTTAAAATTTTAGTTGGAGGCTTTTGATCATCCGAGTGCTATTTTAATATATTCCCTTCCAGGTTGAATCAGAAATATTCTGCTTGCATGGTGGACTTTCACCTTCAATTGAGACCCTTGATAACATACGGAACTTCGATCGTGTTCAAGAAGTTCCTCACGAAGGTCCCATGTGTGATCTATTGTGGTCTGACCCAGATGACAGATGCGGCTGGGGAATTTCTCCTCGAGGTGCTGGATATACTTTTGGCCAGGTAAGCACAGCTTGATTTCTTAATCAACTTTGTTGAATATCTTATTTTGAAGCACTGAGAGATCTATTATTGTTGTTATTTTGATTTTGATTCCAATTGACGTTATTTCTTTCAGGATATATCTGAACAATTTAATCACACAAACAGCCTCAAGTTGATTGCAAGAGCTCATCAGCTGGTTATGGATGGATTTAACTGGGCTCATGTAATTGTTGTGTTCTGATGTACTCTCCTTCATTTGCTCGCTTTAGAATTATTGGTTTAAAATCTTGGATGTGCATTGTTTTTGTTGGAACAGGAACAAAAGGTGGTTACCATTTTTAGTGCGCCTAACTACTGTTATCGATGCGGGAACATGGCTTCCATATTGGAGGTTGATGACTGCAAGGGCCACACATTTATCCAGGTATTATTCTGTCATTCAAAATATGTTTATGTGGTGACATACCGTGAACTTTAGTCTTGACCGTTGGATTGTCTGAATTTCTTGCAGTTTGAACCTGCTCCTAGAAGAGGAGAACCTGATGTGACTCGTAGAACGCCTGATTACTTCTTATAAAGTAGCTGTTGAATGTCATAACGGTGTATCATTGTTACCTCTACTACACTAATTTCAGGTAGTTGCGCGCATCCTCATCATGAGATTGCTGTAAGCATTTATATCCATGGATATACACGTTCCGTGCGTTTGGGGTTGTCCAAAGACTGCTTTCATGTATAGTCGGCAGGTAACTTTCCACTGATCTGTTACACTCGAGAACTTGCTGGGGCACTGTCTGGATAAGTCGCCAAGATGATGACTATGTCAGAATTCATATTGTTCCAGCAAAAATGTGGATATTTTTTGTTTGTTTTCCCGACCTTTTTTTTTCTTTTCATTCATGTTCAGTACCTCCCATTGGTGGCTTTACAAGCTATATGACTGGATTTTTTTTGTCTCGTGGACGTTTTTGCTAAGTTTTATCATTTTTCAGTTAAAGTTGCATGATAATAGTGATTCAGTTTCGTTGTTACTAATGTTCAACTTATCATTAACGCATATCCAAAGTTAGCCTCCACTTCTCACCGGTTGCTATCTTTCATCTTCTCATTATATTTTAATTGCTGTTCACATACGATGTTTGTCGTTTATATTCATATTAATTAAAATTAAAGTGCTTATGTAAAAATATAACAGTGGGTGTGATGTGGGACTATTGTAAGTTTATTAACAATTCATTAAAAGTAAAAATAAAATAAAGTTGAAAGGTATTGTTCCGGACATGAAATAAGAGTAGCAAGGCATGGCATTAATTGCAGATTAAAGTAATCTGAAGGCGAATTATCTGTTAAGAGATCTTTACATTTTCGCTCAAAGATCGTAAAAACTCGTGTAACATCAAACTTAACCGTGTGGAAACTGATGTTATGTTCCTGGATGACATGATCTCTGGCTATACAGAAGTTTTCCAAAAATAGTAAGCGTGTCATCGCAAACTCAAGTATGAAAAAAGCGAGGGCACTAAGTCAACTACAGACCAGGCAAGACCTGCATACTGAAGAAATCTAATTCCCGTATCAACATCGAATGCCTTATGCCGGGAAAGGAGCTTTTGCAAGTAACCTTGTTTGAGCTTATCAGTCTTTTTCAGAGTGGCAGATCCATTCAATGAGGGTATATAGCTGGTTGATTTTATTGGGATGCCCAAGGTGTTTGCTACCATAGGAATGGTCCATTTAGCAAGAGCCTTGCTGCAGAATTTCACAGTTAGAATTGTGGGTATGCCCACCAGCATCCTTCCCGCAAATACAGGCATAGTCAGTTCTGACGAGAACAAACGAGGAACGTTGGCATGGTGAAATTGATGGTATGTTTGCTGTACTCCAGCCACCTGAAGAACACCAGCATTGCGTAAAAACAGATTATTCATAGTTCCGATTTATTTTAATTTTATTGGAATAAATTTTATTTATTTAATGTGATTGAAATATATTAATGTATAAATAAATAACTTTAGAACCAAAAAATTGTTTTAGTCAAGAAAATTTCTTAGACATAAACTATTTTTTATTAACTCAAAAAAAAAAACACATTCTGATGCAAAAAGATTATTCAAATTTATAATAAGTAAATTTTGTTGAAAAAGAAATCAAACTCTTAATGGCTAAAAATTATGCACCAACTAAAATATTACTCCTGAGTAGTTAAAAAAAATAGAGAGTAAACTATTATTGAGAAATTATCAAGTTTAAATTAAATGTTATAATTTTACTCAGTAACTTTTGAAGTAATAAAGTATAGAAGTGTTTTAGAAAATAAAGTTTAAGTACGAGAGCTGCACCCTAATTATATATTATATATTTAGTTATATATTTAGGTGTAGATCTTCAAAACTCATCCTCTAATGTGCCAATATATATAGTATATAGGTGGGATACAAACTTACCTTCAAACTGGTTTCATACGGTTAAGTTTCACCTAAAATCTACTTCTAAAATGGATATTGTAACGAGTTTATAGGACTTATCGTGCTATCCCCCTTCTCTATTCTCACAGTCAAATGTTCAATCCTTAACATAAAGAGGTGTTAAAGTTCACATATATACTAGAGATATAATAAAATTATAATATATAAGTAGGTATAAATATCATTTTTTTAATTGATTTATGGTAATACTTTTTAATTGAAATTTATGATGGAAAAATAATAGAAAAAATATTTGAAAGGATAAAGCTTCTAAGCTGAATAAAATAAAAATAACGAAGAATATGTGATAAAGGAAGACATATGACATGGGTTATATGTATTATTATGAAGTTTTAATTTAAAAATGACATAGAGAAAAATAATAATGCATTAATGTGATAGGAACTACATTATTGATGGAATTCAGACTTAGGGAAATGTCTAAATTTTAGTTGTTATTGAAGATGAAATCGTTTAATCCCATTCAGAATAAGAGACATGTCTACCAGAATAATATATACTTTCTTCAGTCTTAAATATAGAGAAAAAAATTGGTGTTGGTCTTAAATATAAACAAACCTAAACTATTTTCATCTTATTTGACGAGACAATCTCTAAAATGACCTTCGCTTATTTAGACTAGATAAGAACTAGATACATGTTCAAAGAAGTACAAATTAAAGAAAATATTTATCTTTTAAATGAAATTAGTACAATTAAATGTTACTGGCTGGCATTTTTAATTAATATGAATTAAGTTTTTTTATTATATTCAAACCAGACAGTATAAACTTAAAGGGAATAGTAATTCAATTGACCAAAAACATAAAACAACTCTTCTCTGACTCTTGGCATGTTGAGTTGACATTGGAGAACTATAAAACCAAATCCTGAGAGAGAAATTGATCCTAACTACCCCAAATAACCCTACTACAAACTCACACCTGCCCTACACACAGAGATAGCATTCTTGCCAACTAACTAAACCAGTCAGATTTTAAATTCTGATCTGGTGTTACTGCTAATATTGAAAGTTGTCCAGAGCTGGTCAATTACAAATAACTAAAACAGACAAGGACATCTTTAGGTCTATGAAATGACTCTAATTGAGTGCTATATTCCAAAATCCTGTTTTCACTACTTATGTTTAATTGTTTATCCTTATACTAAGAAGATGTTAGTTAATCTTGTGTATATTTATTCACAATGAAAGAAGAAAAATCAAACAAATTTAGATGATGTCTAAGGGTGAGATAAGAGCTTACAATTCCCAATGCAACACCATTGAATGCAGTGTGAAACTCAAAGCTTGGAGTTGGAAGTTCAGGTGTAGGATAGGCAAAAAGCAAGAGGAAGCTCAAGACAGCCCAAAAGGATGTCACTGCAACAAAAACAGATTAACCCGATAGAATATTGTCAAGATCACAGAAATTAAAAGGTGGAGAAAGTTCTACGTAAATTACATAGTTTTAATCATTCCATAAGCAAAAAATGCTTACGAAATAAGGGTGGGAATCCTAAATACCTTGAAAATATAGTTTTTTTAATTAGTTAATGTAAAAAAATAATCTAGCTTCTACAATCTGAACACCAGTAAATGCTGTGGTTATTATAATAAAGGATGAAATTATCATCTGCTGCATTTATTGATTAGAAGTAAGAATACCATTTTGTCCAGAGATCACAAAACTGTCTATGTGTTCATGAACCGTAAGCCAAAATGCAAGGACAACGAATCCAATAAGAAGGCCAGCAACAACATCAACCACACTATGCATGCCAAGATAAATTCTTCCTGCAAAAATAACAAATAAAAAATAATTGTTTTGCAGTGAAATAGACCAACAAGAAGAAACTACTAATGATTATAGATAAAGCAATACAAGACCTACCTAAACCAATGAGAAGCACCAGCATGCAGGCAAGAGAAATTCCAAGATAAGTAACATAGGCACCTTGAATTTGAGAATGAGTCAGGACATAATGCAGAAGGTAGCTGAGAAACATCCGTTCCAAGGAAAACAATCCATTAATGACAAGCACAAAGAGTTTAAAGCAAAGGTTTCATCTCTCTCAACAGATAATCTGACACTGCAAATGCATTTCCACCTCAAAACTTTTTCAATTAATTTTTACTTTCCTTCCTTGGACCACAAAATACATAGGAAAAAAAGTAAGTTTAACCACCTAACTTGACTTATAAGGCATGGCCATGTCAGATTACGTTTCTAACATCTCAACAACCACCTTGCCACACACTAGGAACCTTTATGATATGACACAAACACTCACTCACTCTAAGGACATGCCTCAGCATACTACGTAGGATGGCATAGAAATAAAAGCAAATAAAAACAAAGAACAATAAATACCCAGATAAGCAAACTGTGTTGAGGGTGTGAGAAGAAGGCAATCCATATTCTAACGCATTCTCTTCCTCATCTTTTGTGGCAGTTACTCTCTTGACAGGTGGAGAAGCAGGTCTTGGAGCTGAAACCACATCCTGTTGTTGAGTGACAAATACCACAAGCATTTAATATAACAAATGGCCGAATCCAACGTTGAATCAAATCATTAAATACAAGTGAACAAAAACACATACCTTTATGCAGTTGCCAAGATAATCACAAAACGCCATCAACAACGTCATCTGCCTCGCCAGTTTGCCATGTCCACTCTACACAAACAAAATATAATTCTTTTTTCAAAGCCAAATTCTCAGGTGACTCACATCACCAACATCACATGTAGTTCGTACCCAGAATAGCAGCGGGAGAAAACCAGTGTAGAAGGGCACAGAAACGACGCAAGACAACCCTGAGAAAAGTGCATCCAAGAACCCAGACCCGTAACTCTGCACCCCAGAAAGAAAAATTAAACTCGTACACCAAGAAGTTGACAAAGCTCCGAGCTTTGGGTGAATAAAAAACTATGTTTAAATCGAAGGCAATTGGGGTGGAATCTGAGAGTTACCTGGATCTTAAGGATAACAGGGGTTTGAGTTTCAACATAATAAGAAACCCAAGGTTGAAAGAAAGATCTAAGCTTCCGAGTAACGTCGAGGTATGAAGCAGAAACAAGCCAGAAAAGTATTCCACCCAAAACCGCACCTTGCCACACTGCTGCACCCTCACCCTCCATTCTTCTTCTTCTTCTTCTCCCTCCCTCCCTCTTTCTGGGTGTTCGTTTGGGGAAAGAGAAAAAGAGAGGAACCCAAGAAGAAAAAGAAAGGAGACTCGCAGGAAAAGGGATGGTTGAATCAAAACGGTATTCTTCATACAATTCAACTTCATTTATTTCTTTCCTCCAAAATAAACAAAAAAAAATGAAAAACTTTGTTTTTATTTATTTTCCATTTGCGTTGAATAATATGAGAAACAGGGAAGATATTTGTGAGCCATGGATTTTATATTCTTTGGACTAAGGTCTACGGATTCGGTGGAATTTGGCTGGCGGAAAACAGTGTTGCCTGAAGAAGAAGAATCAAATTTCAACGCGTTAACGGTAAAAAATAATCTTCTTTTTCTTCTTTCTTTCGAGCAAATTCTATTTAGTGAAAAAGGTTATGGATCCTGTGAAGCACTGAAAAGGTAGTCCATTGGTGAAACCTTCAAATTGACCGTCAGATATATTAATAAAATAATCAACGACTAAGATTGTTTCTTTCTTACATGTTAACATCATTTCGGCAAATTACATTTATTTCCTAGTATAGAGATTGATATTGTGGATGTTTAAGAAGATAGAACGAGTGCTCTCTTTATGATTATGATTTATTTAAGGAGTGACTGATAAGTAATTATTTAATTAATAATCATTGATAAAGAAATAATATAAATCTTTCCAATCAGTAAAAACTTAAAATGTGGAATTCAAAATTCAAGTTCTTTTAATATTTTAAGCGTAACATCTTATTTTGAAGTCTTGTTAATGTTGTGCATGATGTAACATTTGTCCATATGTCATGCAATCTTTATTACAAAAAAATTTATAAATATTTTTATAGGTCCGAAATAGATCCTACAATTTAATATTTTTTAAATATTTATTTTGTTTTCAATAAAAGATATTGTAAATAAGACCGCAATAATTTTCTCTCAGCAAATAATTTATGACTCATATTATACTATTTCTTTGAAATTATTACTAGTATTAGTTAAGAAGAATTTCCAATTTTAAAAACTTACAACAAGTAATAAATGGTACATACTTTTAAAAAAATAGTTTTTTAAAATAGTTTTGTTAAAAGGAAAAATTATAGAGAGAATATGAGATAGCTAAAATAAGATTGTTGATTGTGATTGATAACAAACTGACACCCTTCACATAATAGGCTTAGTTGGATGACAGATGGGATGCAATAAATGGCATTGAAAGTTTGGAAGATACGATGTTCCCTCTTATGTCGTACTTAGGCCACTCAAAATCATATTGGAAATTTCCACTACACTAATAATCCACGCCAATTGCTATTTATTTTTTCTTTTTGGTAAAAACACTCAAGTTGCTACGATGAGGGTGGAGTCTATTCACATTGCTACCAAAAGTATATATACATTTGAATTTGTTTCATATTCAGTTTTTAGCTCTCATTTCTTTTATCGTTAACCACTAATACAAGTGTACCTTGTTTACTACTCACACTTTACTTACGCGTGAAGCAATAATTAAAATTTTTAAAACAAAACTTATATTTAAAAATTGTTTTGATATTACTTTGAGACTTAATTAAATTATTAATTTGAGTATTTTTCAATTGAGTTTTTATTTATTTTATTAAATATTTAAAAGTTTTATATTTTTAATAGTTTTTATCATTTCATTTTCTGAAGTGACATGACTGTTATCTTATTTTATTATTGTATTTACATTGTAAAAATATGAGATATTGTAATTAATATAAAGTTATATTATTTTTAACAAGTGACTTTTATTGCATTAAAAAATGTGTTGGATAAAAATCTCATCATATTTTTTAGATAGTTTTTATGTTTTCAATTAACACAATAAAAGTTACATGTCTTTCTACATTGATTATAATATTGTTTTATGTTAATCACCAAAACATTTCATAATATGTGAAAATAAGTAAGTAAAATGATTGGAGGAGATAACAATTACCTCATCCAATTAATGAAAAATTAAATGACAATTCAATTAAAAGATATAAAAAATTTGAATACTCACTATAAGAAAAAATTAATAAAGACTTAATTAAAACTATTCAAATTTACAAGAGGTTAAAAGCGTAATCAAGCTTTATTCTTTAAGGATGAGTAATCATATTTAACATCAATATATCTTAATTTAAAGTTGATGTATCATCTTTTTCTTCTTCTTAAACATATCTTTTTGTGATGTAATTTTTAAAAAAATTGGAAAAATATATTAGTTTAATAAAAGGATTTGAATCCAATAACTTTCTTAAAACACTTTATGAAACTTATCACCACTATCAAAGAGATAAAATATAAAATGAAAAACATAATGGAATAATATATGATGAATAATACACCATCTTAGAAATATTTAAGTATAAGTGTCATGCTCATTCACCACTTGAAAAAACTCTAGTAAATAAGAACTCAAGATATCAAATATGTTATAAAACTCTAATTCTCATTAAATTTTGCTAAGATATATTGATATGTAATGAAAAAACACCTTTATTTATATGGTGAGGTAAGGGTTCAATTTTTTTTTAAGAATGAGTCAGAAAAGTAAAGTAGACTTTAATCAATGATGAAAAAATCACTTAGTTAAAAATGACATCTAATGATGGATGAAGCGGTTGTAACTCCATCTTTAATGCAATTGTTGAATTCATAAACTAGTTTAACTATTGAGTATTTAAGTTGGTTAATGTATATTTGCATTTCATTCCAAAATAAATTAGATGCTTCCATAATACAACCACTATATATAAATAAAGAATTTTATAATTTTTACAAAAAAGATATTTTTTCTTAACTCTTCTTTAAATTCCTTTAGTTTTTCTATTCTCATTATTTTTTTATGTTATTTTCAATTTTTCTTATTTTATATATATTTTTTTATATTTCATGTAACAGACTATTTCAAATATTTCTTTTTGATTTTGTTGGGATCTCACATAGACTAGAGATGAGGCATTTCAATAGTTTATAAGTGGATGCATGTCTTACCTTTTAAGTCGATTTTATAAGTTTGAGTCAGACTTAAAGTTCACTTCTTGATATGGTATCAGAACCTATCTTAGCAAGGTTGCTGGGCCACCCGCAGTCGGGCCGTTATCGAATCATCCCTTGCATATAAGTTTCACACTCGAGTTGAGGAGTCTCGACGAGAAAGGAAGTGTGTTTGAGATTTCACATCGATTAAAAAATAAAACATTTCAATAATTTATAAGTTTATGCATTATCTACTATGTTTTTTCTATAGTCAAGAGATTTTTTTTCTATCATTATTGTACTTGGTCAACCAATGATTTGTTTTTTACCCCTTCTTTATCATATATAAGATTACAAGACACGATTCTTTAAGGTTGTTCTTAAACACAAGTTTGGATTATATTGAAAAAAAGAAAACCTCGTGATGTATAGTAACTGACCCAAATTTGAAGGAGATGAAAATGTTGAGAATTTTGGATAAGTTGTTGTATTATCTCACCCACGCTAAAACTTCTCAAATACGTGTTTACCTTTCTACTCCTCAGCATTCATTTTTGAGTAGTATGTATTTTTCTTAGTCTGTCTTTGTTGTATTTAATTTTACTTAGTTAAGTTTTTCTTCGTTATGCAAACCATGAATCCGCAACCCTTTTTTCCATAAACAATATGTTGATGAATCTAAACACAGCTAAAATGCTACCATCCACCTCTGAAAGATGAAGGGCTTTTTAGCCACCTAAGTCACCTTCATAATTTAACATTAAATCTTTCTTTTGGTTTCTGAGTTCATAATTCAAAAATTTACAAATCACTCGATTTAAAATCTTCCGAATCAAACTATACAGAAGGATATTTTTACAGAGGAGCAGGAAAAAATTACAGAGGAACACGAATAGAAGAAATATCACATAATGACTAAATGGGCTTGACCATACAAGTATCCATATATAGCCAATGTGGGCTTCATGACTCAAAGTTACTTTGAATTTCTGTTGCACTCAACACACCTTCTATTTATGAGTATTTATTTGTATTGTATCATTGAATTTAACATATATTAATATTCTAGAAATTTTTCAAACTTTCTTATTGGAAAAGTCTAAATTTTCGGTATGTTAGAAAATATCATGGATTGTCCAAGTTTCATCTACAGTTTTTTTGTTTTAAATTTTACAATTTAAAAATACTTTTTAAATCTAAAAATATATTTAAAATTATACAAGCAAAAAATATATTTTAAATTGTATAATTTAGAATATGTTTTTTAAATTGAATAATCTAAAATTACATTGTAATTTTTTTTATACATTTTCGGATTATGTAATTTAAAAATATAAAATATATTTTTTTAGATTGGATAATTCATAATTATTTGGGAAATATATTTTTGAATTGTAAAATTTAAAAATAATATCTTCAAATTTTAAAAAATAAATCTGAAACATAAATATTTGAGTGTTTCACTTAACATACCTTCTGAGGAGTCTTCTGAGGCGGAAAACAAAAGCACCGTAAAACACCATAACGTAAGAATCGCTGAATGAGTGAAAGCAAAATTTAAGCAATTGTGAATCAGCCTCGCTATATCAACTTTTTAACTGTTGTAAAAATAAAATAAAAACTATTTCATGTGCTGCGGATTGATCTTCATGTTTGACTTTTTTTTCTTTTTCAAATACTGTAGCTCATATTCTTAACAAATTTAAAGACTAATTAGTTGACTAATAAGTCAATCGTAAAGATTCTTTGAAAATAAGTTATAAATTATGAAAATTGAAACTATTACCATTAAAAGTAAGGGACTGAGGAAAAATTAGATAGATTAGACTTGGGCAACTAGGCTCAAATTGACTTCACTTGGATTTGGGTTCACATGAGTTAATTCTGATCCAGCTAACTTAGATCCGATCTTGCATAAGTTCCATAAGGTATTATTACTTGGATTTGGTTTGATTCCACATTTCATAACTTGAAAATAATATTATCTAAAGTAAATTAAAAAATTATAAATATAAAATGCAATTTTTTAAATAACTTTGACATAAAAAAATAACATCAATCAAATATTAATATTTAATATTTATATAATTTTTAAATTTGATGGTAATTTAGGATATGATAATATGATATTTTGGTTCTATCATTATCTCATACCAGTAGTCTTGCGGTCTCATTTGATAAATAATCACGTGTTTAATTAAAAATATATTTGAATTTAAATATATGTTTCGATATAACCATTTTTTTCTCCTTCTAACATCTCAAATACATGTTTCAATAAAGCCAAATTTCAAAATCACGATTCATATAGAAAAATAAAATCGCTTTAAAAGGCATCGAAAACAACATTTTGCAGAATTGAAATTGATAAACCGACTAATTGATCATGATTTCAAGATTTCCAATTTGTAACAGTGTTCAGCAATGTTTGAAACAGATTCAACGCAGAGTAGATGGATAAGAAGTAAACACTTCTGTACTAGCGTTTGAAATTTTAGCTACTTACATAACACTTTTCAAATGAGATTGTGAAGAAGAAAAAGGTGATGCACATATCAGACAAACAACTGGCATAAGAACGTGAGTTTTACACTTCTTTATATCAGTCCAAAGCAGCCAAAAGGTACCCAACAAACGAGGCACAAATCCAGGCTATTTCAATACAAGGAACCCCAAAAGTAACATTCCATGGACAACTGATACCCGACACACACCTATTATGCCCCGAATCACATGGCAGAGAGACACAATTAATAGTCTAAATCTGTTATATATGCCCAAAATCAGTAATACACAATTACAAAGCAATCTACATATATTTTATATGTTAAGTAACAGTTAGCATTACGAAGAGCAAGCTATTTAGCAAAACTACAAACGAGTAGTCCAAGATTTGGGATGATCATCTATGCAAGGGTGATCTCCAATCTAGATCTTCTTGAGGGTAGTCTTTGTGGAGTTCCTTGGGGGGTATGAAGCAGTCCATGGACAGGCCTTGCACGTTGAATGCAACATCATCAATGGTCCATGACTCTTCCAACCGTGTGACGGCAGGGCCTGTTTTTAGATTGTCCCCAAACCTTGTGATGATCACGGTCGAATGGCCAGCATGTGCAATCATCACACCATCCACCATTCGGTAATCATCAATTTTTGTTGACATTGTGGTCTCCCAATACGTGGGGTGTGTCCCAGGGGATTGAATCCTGGTGAGGTAAGAGTCCTCTAGGTGCACCAGTAGCCCATTTCTCTGGCTGAAGTAACCAAATGCAACGTGCTTGATCATCTCAGCAGTGTTGTCACTCCGGTCAACCAGGTCCTTCTGATCTGCTGAAAGCTTTAGCACGAAACAATCCATGCCTGAGATTTGCTTTTCTCCCATGTATTGTGCCGCACAGAATACAGCAGACACTGCCAATGGGTCCAGTCCCTACAAGAAGAGTACAAGTAAATTGTGGTTTAAGGGTGTGGCACTCACACAGCCACTCACATCACTACTCAGTGGCAAACAGCAATGCCTCCACCTTAGATGCTCATCAAGTCAAATCACTATACTACACATCACGTAGTTCTTCATGGTGGACACTAGAGAGGTACCACATGGTCCAAACCCAACTTTTCCCCACAAAATACTTTATAATTTGACTGTAACACTAAATTCAGTTCTCTGATTTTACTTCATTCCCAACTTTGGTTTAGAGTCTGATAGAATTCATCATGACAGAATTAATTATCTGAAGCACATGTTTGCAATATGGTGATTAAAACAACAAGATCTTAGTCATCTTCGAAGATATATATATTTTTTTATAAGAGAATCTTGAATAAGTAGGTCATGCCAAAATAGTCACACGTGGTCATACCGTAGGTCCCTCCATAAGTAAGAAAAGGAAACAGAGGAATGTGGTTAGATCCAACAAATGAAGGGAATTTCTTAGGAAACAAAGATCCATTATATTGGCCTGTAATGTGTGGAAATTTTTTCGAATATTAATTAAAAGGAACCAAACCCCTCAGCAACCAGCATTGATGAATTTTAAAAAGGAAAGTTCAAAAACGTTAATTTAATTAGGATTGCACATCAGTTACATCAGAGATTTAATTTCACTAACACTTCTGTCATGCACCGCTCATTTCTGAAGTGACTTGTGCATTCATAACTCTTATTTCATGGTCAAGGCTCGATCAAGAGCCACCATAATTTAAAATTCTCTCTCACTATACTGGAACTCGGATCCGATAAACACCACCAACCACACTATTGCAATTAAATATCAACAAATCTTACTTAACCCAAAACAATATAGTACTGCTACCTAGGAACAACATCATCAACACATAAAGAGACAAAGACACTCCACTAACTATAATTTATTAAAACAAAATATCATGGTGAAACTATTGATCGGTTCAGATTACTATAGTTTATGATCTTGCCAATTTTTACTTTTAGTTTTTGCATGACCTCTGTTTAAATCTTGATTTAATTATATTTTCGGTCATTTAAGATAAATTTAATTTTAATTCTTTAAATATGATTTTTACTTTTAAATATTATATATTAGAGACTTGAGTAATTTAACTATTAAAATCATATTTTTTTTTTCAATTTTTAAGAGATTATCTTTGTCAGATTCATTTCGATAACCATATTCAACGCTTAAATAATAAAAAAAATTAATAGAACTTGAAGACATGTAATCTTAAAAAAATTAAAGATTGCACTTGCCTGAACGGCGCGTCGAAGGGGACGGACGCCGCCTTTGGCGGCGTGTGCGCCAATCCAAGGAGTGTGGCGCCAAGCGACGGTGCCATCACTGCCGGCGACAACCTTCTGAGCGGCGACGACGAGCTCAATCTGCCACTTGTCGGGGAGCATTTGCCATATGACAAAGCAGCCTCTCTCGGAGACTCCGGTGTTGCCGACGTCGTCGACGACCCACATTTCGACCTTACCTGTGGCGAAGACATTTCTGACGGTGGAGTGGAGGTTGCGGCAGCCGGTGGCGGCGGTGAAGTGTTGGATGATATACTGAGCGGAGGAGGAGAGCTGGTTGAGGGGGGCTTGGGGTTTGGAGTGAGGAGGGACAGGGAAGAGAGGGCAAGCGAGAACGCTGAGTAGGATCTTGAGGTCGGGTTTCTTGTGGAAGAAGTGCATCTTTATCCAGTTCCAGTTCCGCCATTTCTTGGAGGAGCTGCTTCTCTTCTCTTGTTCGTTTATGGGCTCTTCCGATAATGTCGCAAGACGACCCATCTTCTTCCTCAGATCACTCTCTCTCACACAGAGGCTGTGGAATGGGCTAATGTATGTAATATATATGCAAACACACTCCCACTCTCAAAAGGAACACCTTCTAAACACACGCATCAAAAGTGCGTGTCTGTGACACACCATCCACCCAACCCTAGTGATCAAAAATTCTAAATATAATAATTATTATAATGAGAGCTACATATTTATTTATCATAATCTATTATTTAATTATATATTCTTTTAACATAAAAATTAACTAATTTATTTGAATGGATTGTAAAAAAACAGTTAGTAATTAGTTGTAACATCATTAAAGTATTAAGGTTGTAGCAGGACACACATATCGTGTATATTAAGGATCCGAGGTCCTGCCACGCATTAAGCATGAGGATTTATAGAATCAGTGTTGGATGCTTGGAACGAGTCTTCTGGTTCACTCGGTGTTCTTGAGAAGGGTTTTGACTCATAGTGGAACTGTTGCTGGTTAACAGCTTTATACCAGTTATTCCATGCTTTCTTTTTCTTTTGATTGGAGGAAGTACCATGCCATGAGCAAATCCACGTTCCTCACACAACTCTTCTCATAATTCTCAATAATAATAATAATAACACTACTATTTGTTATTTATACAGACTAAAGTGCATCATCATTGTTTATTTTCAAATGGCCAAACGCACGTTGTGCATGTCACGTGTTGTGCATCTTTTCTCCCGGTAGCGATGGAATGTGCAAATGCTACAAGTATGGGATGCAAGCCACAGTGTTTGTACAAGTATGAGAAGGACACGCTCAATTCTTAACAATTACTTTCTAATCACCTAATGAATTATTATTAAGAGAGTAAATTAAGCTTAATAGATAGAGATAGAATGAATTATTAAAAGAAAAGTATAGTATAGTAGGCGCGTGGGATTTGAAGTAAGAGTGTGGTGGGGTGGTGTATTTGGTAACCTTGAGGAGAAGAAGGAGCTTTTAAGGGAGGCAATGGCAAAAATGGTATGCGATGCAATGCTGTTGACGTGTCCACATCTTCCACCATTTTCAATAATTCCTTTTCTGGTAGTTCGGTGCCATTTTCACTTTCTTTGCTTTCTTTTGGTTCCTAATTTTTTGGCAAAGATTTAAGTGTCTTCAACTCACGCACTAATGTTATACGGTTGCATTTATTGTTCAGATTTTGAGAAATGTAAAATGGAGTCAGTGGCTAAGCCTCAAGAAGAGAATGAAAAAAAATGGTGGGACAGGTAGCTCTGTGTTTGGGAAATGGCAACTTCTAAACTTCACTTCATAGGATTAGGAGTTCCAACTAAAATGGAAGAAGAAAGTTGTTGACCAAATACATATTTTGGATTATGCAATTGCCACTAACACACAGACAAATGCGCATTAATTTCATCTATTAGGTGGAAATCCAATGCGATAGCGACTTCAAGATCTATATGGGATATCTCAAAAATTGAGATAAGTTTTTTCCGGTAAAAAATTGTATTTTTTTTTTCTATATAGTACTTATTTCTTCAAAATTTAATGATTTCTTATGTTTTTAATGTCCGTAGAAATCTAAAAAAAATGAATATTCAGAAGATTGCGAAACTTCAGTATTCAGAAGAGAATTTAATATCATTGCTAAACTTCAGTATTCAGAAGAGAATTTAATATCATTGCTAAACTCGATAAGAATAGGATGTTATATTTTTATTCAAAATTATAATATAATTCAGATTAATTTTTTTTTCTTCTTTTGAATATACGAATTAAATATGTTTGTACTATAAACCAATAGAGTAGTTATAGTCTGTAGAATGGCTGACTTTTTATGACATGTGGCCCACACACAATTAATTTTGTCGTATCTTCCCACTTTTATTATTTTTCAATAGGTTAGAATTTATTTATTCTCTTGTCAACAATTTCCTTTAAATGCGGAATTATATGATAAACTACGATATTTTATAGAGTGAGACAGTTTTAAATATTATTTTTATTCTTTTTGTTTTCACTTTTTTTTATATTTAATTGTTTCGATTTCCTTATTTCTTTATCATTTACAGATAGAATATATTGAAATTAGTTTTTTAAGGTATGTTTGACTTCTTAAATACTAACTTTTGTGGATAAATTTGTGTTAATAATATATTTATCTACTTATTCAGTTTATTTAATCAAAACAACTTTTTTTTTTTTTTCAGATAAAATTATAAGGATATTAATTGTTCAAGTTAAGGTTTTAAGGGGGAAAATGTCTCTATATACAAGAGTACTGACAACTTACTGGGGTAAGTGGTTCTAAATATGTTAAGATCTGAAGTATGGTGAAAATGGTTGGCAAAAACAATAATTACTCTTGTAAAAAAAACAATTAGAGTACATTAGATCTCATGTATAAATTGATAAGAAGTGTAGAACTCTTAATAACTCCTTGTATTAATAAGAGTGATCATTGGTCAAATTAAATTGCTTTCGGATACAATCTAATCAATTTAGTATATTCTAAATTTATTATTTCAAAATTTATATAGGATCATTTAATTTAATAGGTTAGTCAAATATGAATGGTTTGTGTGGGAGATTAATTTAGGTGGATTATTCGGATTTAGTTTATATTAAGTCAATTTTTGTTATAAAATATACTTCTATTTTAGTTTTAAATGAATGAAACAAATATATTAATTATTTACTAAAAAATTATATGAGTAATTAAAATAATTGTTTTATAATAAACTATGATTTTATATAGTTTACTATTAAATTTAAAAAAACGACCATACTAAAATAAAATTGAAAAATTTTAAAATATATTTATGAATTTATAAATATTAAAATATTATTTTTCGGATTGGATTGGGTGTTTAAAATTATAATTTTCTTTCTCTAAACTCTAAATCTGACTATTATTATTTATCTTACTTAATTTTATTTAGTTAATATTGCTTTCTCTTCCAAACCAAACCTCTTAATAACTCAATTTTATAAGTTCTTCCAAACCGATTTATTTTACTTAATTTATTTTATTTTAGAATATTAATTTTATCAAGTTAAGATTTGAAGGAAAAAAAAGTTGCTGTAACTTTAGAGTGGTAACAACTAATTAGTTAAGTGTTTCTATATTCGGTGTTAAGATTTTGAGTTTAATTTTGGTGAATTAAGAAAAACGAATTACTAAATATGGTGAGGAAAATCAATAATCACTCTGCATCAGTTAAAAGACAATTAGATTATAGTAGTATAAATTGACAATCTATCTTACAAAAAGAGTAGAACATTTCATAACTGCTCATTCTAGGTATGGAAAAAATAAGAAATTTATTTGAGAATGAAGAAGGCTCCAACTAGAAGTTATGTCAATTATTTCTGCTTTTTATTTTAGCACCACATAATTTTTTCCCTGTAGCGCCACAGGTGTGGCAAAACTACAACCTGGTCAAGTATTTTAGATTATATAACTAAAAAATAATTCAGAAATATATTTTGAATTATATAATACAAGATTTTAATCTATAATATATTTCACATTAAAAAATATATTTTAGATTATATAATTTAAAAAACATATTTTGAACTATAAATTTAGGATATATTTTTAAATTATATAATCTATAATCCAAAAATATATTCTGAATTATATAATATAGAATATAAAATTATTTATTTTAAGGCTATGCAGTGTAAAATACATTTCTAGATTTTACAATTCAAAATTCGTACTTTGGCAGCATTTCTTAAAGGTACATGAGTAAACCATAGGGAAGAAGGAAGAAAGAACGTGACAATTATTTCCTGCACCATATCAATTCACCCTATCAAATTCAAAATGTCAGAAATGCCCTTGGCATTTTTGTTTCAAATGAGTCCATGGAAGGTGCGGTTGCAGAGAAGATCTGGAAGAGGATCTTGAAAACGGCACAGACTGAGTAATGGTGGCACCTCACTGAAGTAATGGAGGTTGCCAGAGCTTCTAGAATCATGCTTCGCAATTGCCATTTGAAATGTTATGGGAAGAACCACATTGCCACTGTCTCCTACCCATGATCTTTTTAGGAAGGGGTTATTGGCAGAAGGAATAACTTCTGGAAGAAGGAACCCTAAACCCTAAATAAATTATGGAAAATAAATTTCGAAAGAGGGTGTTTTCTACAATTGAAATTATGAAAAAATATTTGGAAAAAGAAAACCACGAAATTTAACTTTATGAAATAAGTATTCTTGAAACCTACTTTCATAATAGACATTCAACAATAACTTTTCATAATGTCTATTCTAAAAATAGGTTCCAAAATTCTAAATTCAGAACATATTTTAAGATTCTAAGGAAACATCTTCTGAATTCTAGGTCGGAACATTTTAATTAAACACAGGACGACATTTTAGTCATTTTCTTCAACCAATAGGTGCAGGTTAAAAAATGATATGGTGGAGGAAGCATTTGCCTTATCTTGTTCGGGTGAGAAAGAGGCCCAAGATATAAATATGGCACTAAAATAACTGATATTCAAATGGGGGATGAGGGCTCAATAATTTTCTCAACGTTTTTAGGAGATTCAGTCGTTGGAGATTGCCCTTTGGATTTGAATTCTACAACACTTAATTTTTCATCTCCGTTTCGAGCATACAGTAAGTGCAACATGGATAAGTTGTATCGCATCACATGTTATCCATTGGCAGCCAAACATGTGAATTTCATATATTATCAACATCAATTCTTACATACCAAAATGATACTAAAATCTATTATTGATATGATTACTAGATTCAAAGCCCAAACTTATTTAGTCCTTAAGATCCATAAATAAAATGGCCTACTTACTGTGAGCCCATTCCTCCTTTGAATAACGCCATTGAAGTGGTTGAGTGAGAAGATGAATAACGATCTTGAGAGGAAATGGGGAATTTTTTTGTTTCTAAGCTTCCTAAGAACATTCCCACCAAGTGCACTATAGTATTTCGTTGCAACAATTCTCAACAGAGAAAAAATATCCTACAATTTCTCTCATCTGTAAACACAATTTTCCACTTACATCAAAACGCAAGTGCTGGTTGGCATATACCCAGAGTGGGAAAAACAAAGATTACCGTAACATGATAGAGCAGATAAATTAATGTCTACGAATTATTTTAGCTTCGAGTTTGAGTTCTGTAAGTGATCTCCAGCATACTCAACAACAAGCTGACCTCGGACAAGATAGATTAAGGCCGCTCATACAGGTATACAACAATTTGTTGCAACAATTTCTCAAGGAAGACCATGTTCCTAGCCCTAAAATTATCTTCTTTACACTCCTATGATATTTTCTGCAAACCTAAAACCGAAATTCCTTTCATTAGTGTTTATTTCAATGATGCATGCAATACTCAGCAGACTAACCATTTCTCCCCGACATAGCACCAGTATATATTTACAAACAGAAATGAAGAAGATTATGTGGATGTTGAGTGCTATTCGCATTACCAATAAAGGTATATAGATCCTAGTTGTTTTCAATCCTTCTGTGCAATTGAATACCAAATACAGCATTTCTCTCTCATACTAACATGATTTATTTCTCAGAAAAATAAAGAAAGCACACTTCACACGCATCCATAAAAGCAGAACCAGGCTTGAGTGGAGCACAAATGTAAATCAATTAAGTTTACTAAAGAGATGCAACCATACCACCAAAATGTCATTATTATATTGTAGACATTAGCTAAAAATGGTGAAGCCTGTTGGTACGATATGGTTAATAATTTCCACAGTTGGTTGCCACTTAATATCTGCAAGTTTCAAACTTAAAGAACTCTGATCCCTTTTCCCAGTTATGTGAACCACTAAAAAATAGCAAGACCGATATCAGAGTTCAAAATTTGTCAAAAAGACCATCCGATTACCTATCAACCTAAAGTAGACAAGCAATTGCAAATCATCATCTGGCTTCCGTGAATCTTTATAGTTCATATAGAAACCCATCTGCAAACATTGCTAGAAAGCAGAATGGGATTTCCACTCTACATCTGAACTTTTTAAGTTCAGATCCAATCTTTTTTCAAGGTTCAGATAGACAATAAAAAGGGACATCCAGAGGGCATGAGTTAAAATAGTTAAATATAACACAGAAAACTACAGCAATGTTCCACTGTTATGGGCAAGACATATCAAACAAAACAGTGTGATACATAATAAGAGAACCAAGCAATCAAGCTAGTTACAAGTTAGTAAGGAACAGAGCTACTAACTGCGGGAGGAAACAAATTATCTTCGAAGAGAACACCCTGTTGCTTGTATCATACAAAAAGCATTCTGCACAAAAAACCTTATTCACCCGCTTCACCCTCCCAGAGTTCATCACTCCATTCACCCTCACAGAGTTCATCACTCGTTTCAACCTCTTCCTCCTCAGATTCCTCACTTCTTAGCTCATCATTCTGGACCAACGAATAGTTGTCATCATGATTCAATGACCCATCCCCACGATAGAGAAGCCCCGTCTGCATGACACGGTAGAACTTATCTCTATGTCGAGCAAGAGGGTGCGGGTCAACCAGTTTCCCACTCTGGTACCCTTCCTTGAGAGTAACAGTGGTCGTTTTGCACTTCAATGAGAGGTAAAAAATGCCAGGATACCTGGTGAAAATCCGGGTAAACTTATGCGGAAGATTCAACTCTTCCCTCAAGCTCCTCAAGTAGTTCCTCTTGGTTTTCTTGTGCAGAGTCAAACTCAAAATCTCGTGCAGAACCCCAACCACGCGCTTCTCCATCAAATCGCTGTTGGGATCAATCTTGGAGGAATCAGCATAGGGAGAAACATAAGGCAGCTTCTGAAACTCCTCCATCCACGCCCTTACCTTCTTCTGCGCGCCGTAACCCCTCGGAAACCTCATCGGAAAAGCCAACGCCGATTGTCCCCGCTTGAATTCCCGGTACTGGGTCCCACACTCGTTTCTCTCCTGCAGCGCGGAAACAGCGAATTCCTCAGGCCATCGTGCTAGTTTGAGCGAAACGACGCCGTTAGAGGTCTTGACGAATTGAAAGTCGTTAGGGAAGTTGGGGACGAGGGTTTTCTCGAAGGAGTCGGGTAAGCCGAGGTCCCACTTGAGCGCGTGGAGGGATTCGAGGGGTAGGGCGCGTGACCGGGTCATCATGAGGAGCTTGGAGAGGCGTTCGACGGCGTCGTTTTGGTGAGTTTGGTGGAGGGCGAGTTCCTGGGAGTGTAGGAAAAGTGCAGTGTCAGTGAGGCGGAAGCAGGGGAGAGAGGGCCAGCGCGGGTGCGGGAACTCGTGGAAGAGGGTGGGGTAGCGGCGGAGGAAGCGGAGGACGGGGACGGTGAGGCCGAGGAGCTTCTGCCAGTCAGCGACGGATTTGGCCGTGAGGAAGGCGGTGGAGGAGCGGTTAATGGCGTCCTTGAGGAGGCAGGCCGCTTTGAGATCGGTTTCCTTGTCGATGACGTGGTCGAGGGTTCGGTTCTTGACCCATTTCAAACGCACTTTTACTATTCCCCGCCATTGCTGCTTCATCCACGGAATCACACCATTTTTGTTCATCTCCCAACCTGCAACAATCTTCCACAAACCCCTCCTTCGAGTTCACCCATCATCACTGTCTGCCAATGGGTCACTATCCAATAAAATCATCGGCCCAAAATCATAGACATACCGGCCCAACCAAAAACCATATTACTTATTCTTGGAATAATCTAAGCTTTGTAAACACCGATTATTCCATGGAGGAAAAAAAAAACACTATAAAAGAAAGTGAGAGAAAAAAATGAAACCTTTAAGGAAAAATCATTAATGTTATTTTATTTTATTATTTTTTACATTTGATATTTTATATTTAAAAACTCAAATTTGGAAAAAATACCACATCCTCACTCATGAAAGGTTTTTAATATTTAAGAAGGTTAAATATAAACATAATGGATTATATTGTAGTAATTTTTTTCTCATCACATTTTTATATAAAAAGTGAGATTCATACCATTTCTATTCTTACATATTATACTACTTTTCTTCTCGCCTTCTTCCTCATATTTTCCATTTCTACTAAATTTACCCTTAAAATCAATTTACGAAGCTAAAATTATTTTTAATTATATATGTAGATATGTATTTTTATAAATACTTGTATGCTTTAATGTATCATATATCTGGCATACAACAAATTTCCGGCACAAACCAGCCTTAGTTTATATGATTTACACTTACAAATCACAAATTATTAAAAGTACAAACGTTCTGTAAAAAAATATAGAAAAGTACGTTTTTTTTTTTTTCACGTCGAACCATACACATTTTAATTTTATTGTCCGTCTTCCGAATATTAAACTTATTCTTTTAATATTTGTTTTTAACTTCAACTTATTAGTCTACAATAATACATAATGAAAATTTTCTTCAACCTTTTTACCAAAATTACTTTTAAATATAATTATTTTTCTTAATAAGATATATAATAATTAATGCAACCCTTCCATTTATTTTTATTTTTCAATATGTTTAAAATTATGACAAGTTCACTAGTAATATTAATGGTGTGCATTTTGAGTTTTTTTAGGTCATATATTACTTTAGATTTTGAATATTGAAATTCTTAAAGAAGTCTTTTATATTGAAATCTGGTTCATGATTCTTGAGAAGAGATGATGAATATTTTGGATCAGTTATATATGTTAGTTAGTAAATATATCCAAAGAGTAAATAATTTATCATTGTTAAACACTTATTAAACATGGATGTGTTGGTCCTTGAGAGGTACACTACCATTTGTTTCTGTGAGGATTTCATCAGTGGTAACATTTGATTGAATATTGATTATTTTACTCAGACCATGCATGAACAGAATACTGTTTTCCCTTATCTTTTTCTTTATCTGAAAAAATAGTTTGAATTCCATTATGATTATGATACATGCATTCTTCTGATCTCTTTCCTCACAAGTATGGTGGCTATATGATTGCAGAAAGATGAGGAATCTTCACAGTGTTGTTGTGACCATATATGAATGAATGCATGCTCCTTTCAATTGCTTCCCACAAAAATAGTCCAACCCAATAACATTCTCATAACCCTTTTCACCACTTATCGTTCATCTTATGCTACATTAATTCTTCATATTAAGTCACCACACTCACATCATTATATAGGCGGAATTAACTTTTATTTACATAACTTTTGCTGAAAATAATTTTCAAATAACTGGTTTCATTTAAATAGAATAGAAAATCCCCTTTTATGTAAAAAAAAAGAAATATATATAGTCCAAGAACAAAAAATATTTAACATTTAATCTTATTCCATTTTTCTTCATAAAATAAAATAAAATAAAAAATTGCTGTTGACAGAACAATTGTGGAGAAAGTATGGGTCCTATTTATCTGCTGTGATTTAGATCATGAAGCCCCTGTTGGAAAAGACTGGAGAACAGTGATGGTGGTGTCCTATATCAATGCACTCAAATTAAGGCAAACAAAAAGGGTTGTTCATTCTTAAAGAATTATTCATATGTACAGAAAACTCGAATCTAATAATTAGGCGTTTGCCTGTATACAGTGACTTGTGTGAGACTCTATGAATAAATACATATTCTGCCTTGGAATATTCTCATAATAATAGTTTAATAGTTGGTTTATGTTCCACCAAACTATTTAGAGATATGGAACAAAGATCCACAAAGGTTTAGTTTGAATTGGGCAAACTATATAATAAGCTAAGTAGCTTTCATTAATTCACATTCTTTACTACTATAAATAGCTACCAAATGCTATGACAGTGTAGAAAGCCAAGAACTGAACCTCTACAAAGGAGATGACGAAAGGAGGGAATTGAAGAGAGGCTAGTTATACCATGGCATGCAGGCAAAAGTCCAGGCGATGAAGTATGATTCTTTTCTTTGATTCATTTTTGGTTTTACTATGTGTTTCATCCATGTATTTGTAACAAAATTCTCTTCATCAATCTCTTTGGTTCAAAATGTTAACTTTATACTCAAATATAAAAAAACGATGGTTAAAAATCTAACATTTATTAAAATAAGACTAATTTAGTATAAAAAAAAGATAATCTTCTAATATTTGATTTAATAAATGATTTTATTTTTTAAAATTATAGTTTATTCTAATGAAGTTAATTAGTTCTACTATGTTATCCGTAGTCAAATTATTATTTGTGAGAATAATATTTGTAGTTCAAATTAAATCCGTTATTGAACCTTCTATACTATTTATAGTTCTACATACAAAATATTTGTGAGAATCTATTAGAAATTTCGTATTAATTAGAGATAAAATTATTGTAAAAAATCGTGAAACTTAAATTTCCTTTTTAATAAAAATAATTATTAACTTTCACGTATAGATGTGGTTCACTTAAAAAATCCAATAAATTTATTCATGAAATATTAAATTAGAGATAATATGAACATTTTTTATTATCAGAATACAATTTCATGTGCTTAACATCATAAAATTTCAACTTTTCAAAGAGTTATTTAATTCACACAAGTTCACAAATAACTAAGGTTATAGATTTTATATTTATCGTTTGCATTAGACTAAACAATATGGATAAAAGTTCAAATCTATTTTTTCATTAAATAAACTTAAAAATATACTGAAAGATGTATCAAGGAAGGTTAACTTGATCCCAAATGCCTCAATAAATGGAAGAGAAACATGAGCTACATTTTTTTTCAACCTAATATGTTCTCTTAACATAATTGACCATCTTAAACTTAGATTTGTTTGAGAATTGGAATCATTATCTTCAATTTCATCAAACTTGGATGACAGAAAAACAAGATACAAACAAGCTTATTTTCAAAATATAATACCTTTGTGATTCAGGTACTTCACCAGTCAGAGAACCTATACCATGTTTCCATATGACCAAGCAATCATCATTAAATGTTATTGAAAGACTGAATGCATAAATCAATTGGGTAAAAGAATAATTTCAAGAAAGAATCAATTGGCTCAGATAGATTATATTATAACAACAATGAGGGAGGATTAAAACAAAATTTAAATTTAAAGGGGATGAAGTCACTTGACCAGTGCCTTAAGATGCAAACTTTGAATCCATTAGCTCCAGCAACAAGGAGAGAAATTTTGTAAAGGAGAAATGAATAAGAATAAAATTTGTTATTATAAATATGATCTAAGATATCGAGTCAAGTATCCATAGACCCATGACCTTTCAAAAATTGAAAAATACACGGTGTTAAAACACTTGGTAGTGAATAAGGTTGGGTTTGATAGTTGGATTGTTTTGATTTAAGTCTCAAACATTCTTAATTCCCCTTTCATAAAACTTGGAATTGAATCTTCCAAATTAAGACACACGGTTGCCATGTGTATAACTCATTCATTGAGTATCAAATTTCTTATGCATAACTCATTCTTTTGCGGTGTGTAAATTGACTACACCAACTTCAATCATCACATCCTCCTTGGCTGCTATGATTTTCTTTTCTCCTACAAGGTGATACCATTGCTGAAATTTCAATAAATCAACTAAATTTTTATCTTTTATTGAGATAGATACACAAAAACAATCTAGTGATTAAATTGACCATTAAAAAAATTTGGTCACTACACGAAAATATTTTTCCAAATATTTCTCATTATTAGGAGTTAACTTGTTCCTTGTATATTTTCTTCACTATAAATAAGAATATTCATTTGTGTGCACCACACACAAAATTCATTATATGTTTTCTCAATTTCTCTATTCTTAACATGGTAGGGAGCAATAATATTCTCAGTGACCTATGTTGTCACTAATCTTGTCAACAGTCGTCAGTTAAGATTTGAAAGCATACATGACCAAAATCTAAACGTAATTTTCTCATAATCTAAACTTATCAAGTTTTTGTTTATATCTTGCAATGAGTCGGCCACGAGAAATCTTTTCAGTTCTTCTCTTGCACCCTAAACTTTTGCTAAATCTAAGATCATATTTGAGGGGACTACTATTTGGATTACATCAAAGAGATATTGAATGTCATTAACAAAAAGTGGTCTTCTCCAAAAGAGAACGACGTGCTTTAGATAGATACGAGTATTCTCTAAGTTCAACTCACTGTAATAGAACAACAAATAGTTGGAAGTCGTTGCCACTGAAATTTCAGTGGTTATAACCCTAATATAATTCTCCAAACGGTCATCGTTTCCTTGAATCGTAACTACACAAAAATAGACCAAGACAAGTAATTTTTCCAATTCAGTTTAATTGTTATAATAATAGAAGTTTACAAAAAAAAAAAAAAAAAAAAAAGAGCAAAAAAAAAAAAAAAACAAAAAAAAAAAAAAAAAAAAAAAAAAAAAAAAAAAAAAAAAAAAAAAAAAAAAAAAAAAAAAAAAAAAAAAAAAAAAAAAAAAAAAGAA
>Ga0099825_1001117_pt1 | contig 33086 bp, 26 predicted proteins | sample SiratroredBW_FD_76838 | JGI IMG/M metagenome (GOLD analysis project Ga0099825, IMG submission 76838) | Root nodule microbial communities of legume samples collected from California, USA - Siratro red BW | ecosystem: Host-associated > Plants > Roots > Nodule | place: USA: California | collected...
CCCACTCCTTAGGGAGGGGGCCGCCGAAAACCAGAGGGGGCGGGAGGGGGGGCAAAAAAAATTTATTTTTTTTTTTTTTTTTTTTTTTTTTTTTTTTTTCTTTCTCTCCGTTCTTTCATCTCCATCATGCATCATTTTACATCATGCTTCCTTCTTTTTTTAGATCAAAGTTTGGAAATTTGTCTTTTTTCTATAAGCGCAAAACCGGAAAGCTTTGAACTTGGAGGAAGATTAGCTTAACTACTTGTACTTCTATGCATGCAAATATATTCATCACAAAAAGTAAATCTTTTTTCCATTTCCTTCAAAAAAATGTTTGTACTTATCTCTTTTTTGTTTCTTTTTCTTTGAGATACTTTGTAACTTCTTTGCATGTTGGACATTTGATGCTGATGATTAAGTTAAACAGTTATAACTGGCACTGCACTTGACCTGGGGTGCATGTTCTTCTTTGCTTCACTTGAGAAGAAAGTGTTGCAGTTTACATTATTTACTTAGTTGAGTAACTAATTTAAGAAGTGATCACTGCAGAGGATTCCCGAGGAGTTTATAAAGAGATTTGGAGATGAACTATCAACTGTTGCTACAATTACTGTTCCTGATGGTCGTGTTTGGACAATGAGGCTGAAGAAATGTGGTAAAAATGTTTTCTTCCGCAGCAAATGGCGAGAGTTTGTAAACTACTATTCTCTAGGGTATGGTTCCCACCTAATTTTCAGATATGTAGGGAACTCAAAATTTCGTGTTCTTATATTTGATATTACTGCTGCTGAGATTTGTTATCCTCCCCAAACTCGGGGCACTAATGAACCAAACTTGGAGAATTGGAAGAGATCTAAGTTTGAGGATCAGCAGCGGCGTCACAGCTATCAAACAAAAAAGAAAGAACTTATGGTGGGGAATGCGGTAGAAACTACTGATGAAGATGATGTGAATTTAATACGTCCGAGTCAGACTAAAGGAAGTAAGAAAAAAGGTGATTTTTCTCATAGGAAACAAGTCAAAAGTGGATGCAGTGAAAACCACACTTCTTGGGAGATAATAAAGGATGTTGCTACTGCTAGTGATACATTAATGCCAAAAAACCCTTTTGTTACTTGTACCATCAAGACTTCTCGATTGGTGAGGATAATTTAGCTTCAATATAGAGTTAAAATAAAGTACTGAATTATGCATGCATAATGTTTTGCACCGATCAAACTAAAGTTGGTGCTCCTTGTGCAGTATGTGTCAAGTGAATTTGCTGGCAAGTATCTGAAGCCAGGTGTTGGTATGAAGCTCCAAAATAGTAATGGAGAGCAGTGGGATGTTTCTTGCTCATGTTATAGCCATAGCAGAGCCATGGTAATATCTAGGGGATGGGCTAAGTTTATGAGGGACAACGATCTATCAGGAGGAGATCTATGTATGTTGGAGTTGATAAAGAGGGACCCAATTGTGCTAAAATTTTCTGTGCGTGGCGAAGCTCAGTATTATGACGATGACGTTTGATCAGCACCATGTAGTTTATTGATATGTAGCTTTTCAATAGTAATATCAGCTGTTAATTGGTTGGTGAATGGTGGGTGAGAAATTATGACTGGATTATATCATCTTGGTGGTGTCAGAACTCTAATCCAGCAAAGTACAAACTTTAATCCATTGGCATGTATGTGTGTGTATGCATTCCTTATTTCCACCTGTTAATTGCTTACATGGCTAAGACTTTCCTTGTATTCGTACACGGATTTGATAAAACCCCACCACCATGCATGCATCTTCCCCAACCGAAATGTCCTTTAGGAACCTGTTAAGGTATTCTGATTTATGTTCGATGGTCCCTCTATGTTTTGTCTTACTAAAATGTATAATCTTGGACAGTAAACACTATAGAATTTCTTAAAAAGTACAAGAGCTAGTAAAATGATTTAACTTCTATTTTCTTGTAAGAAGTTTCCTACAAGATTATAGAATTTTGAAAGAAGATTCCTTAGTACAGATGGGAAGGATGATAGATCACTGGCAATTTCACCTTGTGCATGCAAATGGATTAGACATTCTTTTTCTTTTTTGGTCTACGACCATGGTGTTGGAACAGTATATAGCATTAGGCTGACACTAAAATATCTAATGCAGGTACATTCTTATGGATTTGATCAAGATTGAAGAAATCTTCGGCAGGATAATATACTCATTTAATGTTTAAAAGATTACATTTTAAGTACTATTGTCAGAGTTTGTCTGTATACTATTTTGACACTGAATTGGGTTGGTGTACATTTACGAGCTTACCTAACTCAACGTATATAGCAGCTTGATTCCACCCTTAAGTCTGTTATTTTTTAAAAAATTTATTTTTTAAACTCCATTTTTATTATGAAAATTTAAGAATAAACCTTTGCATTTTCTGGTTTTGAAATTCAAATTTACCTTTTCTTTCACCAAAGATCAAACCCAAATAAACAAGACCAACATTAGACTGTATAATTGTAATTTAAACCATTGTAAACAAAATATGAGCAAGTTGGTCAATCCAACTCATTGCTAGATTCAAATTTGATTAAATTGGCCTAAAATTAATTTGGGTATAAAATTTTCAAATTCAATCCATATATAAAATGTATAAAGAGAATATTTTCCCATTTTACTCTAGCATGAACTCGCAACAAAAATTAGTTGTCAAAGCAGAAGTAGAACTACAAAATATTTCTATACACATGAAACAAAAAAACACTTACAGAAGTCACTTACTAATTGAATAATATTTTTGTCTTGAAAGGGGTGAAATCATGCTTCTTCCTCTATTATATGTTAAGATTATAAAAAATAAAAACACTGATCCCAATTGGGCCTCCTGTTTCATGGTCAATATAGAAAAGCAATATCAACTCTACAATTCTGTAATCCTAAGAGATGGAAAGATAAAACAAATCATGTTGTGCATCAAGCTATGGAATTTGAGCTATTTCCACCAAAATTTTGTGGAGAGATTGTGGCTTGGAGAAGAATGGACAATGATCACTGCCTTTGATCTTGAAAACTCCTTCAGGTGGATTTTCCCTCACAAGCTTCTCTTGGACATCTGGTGAAAGTGCACGATCATCCAATGTTTGGATGTAAAACCGGCGCCCGGTGCCATATTTGTCAGTAGATAAAGACAGCTTCTCCATGATTGGACCAAGAGGGCTGTGTCTCATGGAAACCATGGCTAAAGCAACATCCTGAAATACAACTCATTTCAAATATTATCAGAACTTAGAAAGTGTTAATGCAACAACCAGGAATAAAATTGTAATAAATAGAAATAGAAGAGAAAAAAAACATTTGGGCATAAGGAAAAGAACAGATATCTCCTTAACATTTGGACAAATTTCTCAAGAAGCCCTTTTCCAAAAGAAAAATAAGAAAAAAAGATGAAATAAGCTTCTTCATGAGCTAAAATGTATGCATAAGCTAATTTGTATAAACTCTTTTATTCAGCTCTTTCTATAACTGCTTCTGGATAAATTTGTCCAAGCAGACTCTTGGAAACATAAAAGCCTATGCTTGAATATATATATGAAAATTTTCACCCATGTTTGGAATAATCACAACGCCAACAAGTTCAAGCAGATCGGAAATGGATAATAGAAAAAGAAAAGAAAATCAGGAAACTACAAATTCAACAATTCTGTTCTTTCTCAGTCTTAAAAAGAAAACCGAGTCAGGTCAAATTCTCCTATTTTGTTAAAGGAATAAAATTGACAAGAATCAAGTATAAGCAAAAGGGATTGAATCTCAATGCTCTAACCATCATTCAGGTCATGCGTGTGTGAAAATCACAATCAATAAGAATCCTGAATTGACCATCCTTTAACATACACTTTCAAGGATTAACTTGACTACTTTCTGCTTAATCTGCCTTAAGAAATCCTTTCCTTTTCTGGGGCAATTAAACAACTTTCAAAATAAAAAATAGAAGTTTAAGAAATCATTTCGAACATTTGTCCATAAAGACCTGCCTTTCTTAAAGAATGTAGTTAAAAATTATAAATGAAATAAGAACTCTGTCCTAAAGCCTTTGGAAAGGGGGATAACACAACTACAACTCATGAGCTTTTAGAGGAAGGGGTTTAGTTCTTCAACTTAAAGCCAGGTTGGTTGAATACCAGGAAGCTAATTTTGAGCTCTGAGGGCATTATCTACCTCACTCTGAGCTCATAGATCAACAACAATTACAAAATTGCCTTTCAGTTCCACTATAGGTGGGGGAACAAAGTTGCGTTCTCCTCATTGCACTAACGGGGATAGCCATGCAATTGTACTCAATTTAAATCACAAGCATGAAGCTTGCAAGTGGAGTAAACAGTGAAGATAAAAGGTATGATCATCATCGAAGGTATATGGGCACAAATCATACAACTTCAAGTATCTAATTTGTATGGGCAGTCAGAATACAGCAGTTAAAACAAGTTGGAGGAAAAGAAATTAGAAATAGTCTTAATGCTGTGTACCTTCGTTGGGGATTGGTTAAAATATAACCCTTTCATCTGCTCCTTCTCAAACATAAATCCTGTCGGGGGCTTTTCTTTACCATTCCCATGTATCAAAAACTTTGATTCTTGCATAAATCGTTCAGCAGATCCCAGCTGCAGTGTAGACAACTGGTTAGAACTTCCAAAAAGAAAAAGTCAAATGGGATGGAATCAAAATAATAAATTATATAAAATATGTTCACTGAAGGATGAACATACAAGATAAAGAACTTTTTCCTCCAGAAATAGTATATTAGAGGTTTAGGATAGATGAAGTGCAATATATGTCCCACATATAACATAATTGGTAAGAAATGGTTCCAAACTTGGGAAGCTTTTGTGAATAATTTAAGTTGGATTGTATTTCACCACTCTCAAAAATTCAACTGATGACATAAGTAAACAAAGAGAAACTAACTAGATACCTCATCAGCATAAACATCAAAGGGTTTTTGACCATCAGACACCATTGTAGCACAAAGGAAAATTGCTTTTGCGATCTTCTGAGGATAATTTTCCAGCGCATAAGAAATACATGCGCCACCAATGCTATGACCAACAAGAATAACCTGCAAAGTTTCCATCTTCAAGAAATATAACAGAATGGTAGACAATAACATGCTTCAACTTAAAATTATGTTCAATGTCACACACCAAACCTTTTCATCCTCAGGAAGGTTTTCAAGATAAACAGTTAAAGGTTTTGAATAATCAGCCAATGTAGTGACACTGTTAGTGTCTGTGAGATCAATTCCAGAGCCAGTAAGATCTAAGGCAACTGGGAGCAGCCCTGCTTCTTCTAGAAGGGCAACAGTCTTGTACCAGCACCATGCTCCAAAACCTTCTCCATGGATTAGTACAAACTTTTTTATTTTAATGTTCTCCAGATTTACTGGAACCTGCACAGGATACACTATCAAGTCAGGCAAATATATCAAACAAAATACAGGGGCAAACAGATTTTAACTTTTCAACATGCACAAGCACAATCAAAAAGAGATAGCATTGTGAAAAGCCTGAGTACTGATTACACATTTCCTTTCCATTCTAGTTCTTAAAACAATCTATCTCCAAACATGAAACAACAGCCCCAGTTTTTTCTTTAGACAATTGTGCTAGACTGTCCTAAAAAGCTAGAAGAAAACCATTTTCCCATGAAGCTTAAGAACAACTAGGGTCAAATGCACAAGTATATAGCGGAGTCAAGAAAAGTGGGGTATGCTAACCAGTACAGGAAACAGGCGACTAATCATAAACAAATCGCATATTCTTTTGAAAGCACAGTGAATTGGCCATGTACTTTTCTAGATGCACCTTTTGAGGCACAAAAGGAACAACCCCCTTTTTTACCCAAAAACAAAAATAAAACCGAAAAAAGTAGCCCTTTGATTCCTTTTTGTATGTGCACTTTTCAGCCCTGGCTTGATATGTTGAGTCAACATGCTTCCACTCATCACAAACACTAGTATTCACTTCTACCCAACCCATATACACAAAGATCTTAATAATGGTATGCTACTTTTTGGCTGTGATAAAATGATTCAAAAATCAAAACTTTTCAATCAAAACACACAAATCATGGCAAATATAATATAATATAATAAATAATTAAATAAACAGAACAGGCACACACCTGCTTGCTGGCTGAAAAAGATTCAGACACAGCATGCCTTCTAGAGGAGCCAATTCTCCGAGACATAGACCCTTCAAACCTCTGAGACAATTGATGCTGCTGAAGCGCCATAGACAGTGCCTGAAGATGCAGCTCTTCCTCGCTCACAAGCTTCCTCTGTGATCTACCCATTCTCTTGCTTCTCGATCCAACATCTTTCGAATCCTTCTTAGTCATGCAAATAAAACTGTTACCCATCTTTCACTTTCTTCACTGCTCCTCGGAAACCGAAGAAAGCCGACGTTTTTCCTCTTCTCTGTCTGCTATGGTCCCTGATTTTCTTCCTTTATCGCTATCTCTTGTCTTTATTTTTATTTTTCGTGGCGAGGGAGGGTTGGAGGAGTTGTTAAGTTGTTGGGTATGAATGCCAAAAAAAAAAGGCAAAATATGCGAAGGAACCAACTGATTTTAGAGCTTATTAAATGCGTTGGATTTCAACGACTCCAGACTTTCAATTCATAATTCACTTCTCTTTCTATTTCTTTCAACTTCAACCTAACAAAAGAAAATAGACCTTTTTCTTAATTACTCTGCTTAATAAGTGTTTTTTACTTTTACAGAACAGTAGCGTAGTGTAGAGAATTGAAAGAGAAGCAGTGGACAAACTCAGCTCAAAATAAGCGCATAATCTGTAGATGGCTTTCAACGTGCAGACAAGTGCTACCCATGTCATCATTTTGAAAAAAATATATATATAAATTGCTTCAAAAAGAGGTCAAGTTTTTCGTCTTCTACTGTGCTCTTGTAAAGGCTGAAGGAAACTCTGTTTCTTTGGCCAAAAAGTACCTTCGTCACGTTAAACCTATGTTTTAGATTATTAAGGAAGGATTCGATAACGATACGTCGGTTTAAGAAAAAAAATCGTGCAATTTTGTTTTAACTGTTTTTTATTTAATAAAATAGGTAAAAAAAATATTATTTATTAAAATATGTGATACAGAGACATGATTTTTAAGTTAAGAATTCGTGTTGTGATAATGTCATTAAGAAGGAAAAACTGTGTTATGTTAGTCCGGTTTTGGTAGTAGAAAAAAATAAAATTAAAATCATGTTAGTGTGTCATGATTTCAATTAGAAAAAATAAAGTTGAAATTGTGTTAAGTTTTTTTTCTGATTTGGTTAAAATGAGATGTAGAAAGAATCATAATTTCTATCGGTCTTACTAAAATTTGATTTTCTCCTTAACATCTGGTTTATATTTTCTCACTTATTTTTATAATTAATAAGTTGATATTTTTCCAAATTATTAAATTTCACAGGTTTCACTTTTATTTAAATAGTCTATATCCTGATTTTTTTTAATATTAAACCAAATTTAAATAATAATAAGATACGTATTGAAAAGTTGTGTGGAAGAGTATATTATTAACACCTTTCTTTACAATGAAAACTGTAACATTAATTAATATTTACAATTACAAGTATGTTTTTCTATTTATTTAAAGCTAAATACATTTTAAAATAAATGAGTAAATAATAATTTCTTGTAATACTCCTTTAAATTGGCAAGTCAGGTTTCTTAGACTTGTAGGCGTGAATTAAGATTCTTTAATAAGAGTATGCCTAATGTAGAAATCATGGTAGTAATTTTCCTTGATCTTATAAAAGAAACTGTCCTTAAATATTTTTTATTGAGATTATGAACCTAATTACAATTCACGTTTGGGTTCAGTAAAGATTGTAAAGCATTTATATAGTCTAAATATGCTATAAACATATGGACAAAATTTATTTGTCTAATTATCAGTTTTAGAAATAGTCTCTTCATCTCCTTTTCTTTCTTTTTTTTCTATTCTTTTTCATCTCCTTTTTTGTTTTGTATTTTTCATCTATAGAAAACTAATTTTTAAAGATCAATTCACAAAATCAATATATATCAAATAAGTCAAATTGAGAATTTTTTACTGATCATTTAATGTCTGGATTTGTTCTTCTTTTCTTTTATCTCAATTTTATATTTTGTGATTGCAATTTTGTATATGATTTTAGAAATCTAATTAAGAATGGATTGATATCTTGATTGAATAATATTTAGAATTACCTAAAGGCTCAAACAGATATGAAATTATTAGAGTTCAAATGGTAAATGAAGTTTACCTAATCTAAAATTAAAGATTTACTTCATATCTTTACTTTATAAAGTGTAAATTGCATCTGAGACTTTATCAAGACTTGCTTGATGGTACTTACAAGGCTCTTTAGAAAGGTGTTTCGATAGTATTTTTTATTTAATTTTGCTGACTCGAGTCAAAAAAGATAAATTTCTCGTACCTTTTTTATTTGGGGCAACTACGTGCCTTCAGCGAAGTATCGAGTTTGATTCAAGGTTTTGTTATTGAGTACATATTGTCATTGAGTTCATTTGTACTATGATATTAATTTGATATTTGATATTAACCCTTATAATGTGTAGTTGTGTAATTGTAGCATGATTTTCGTTAGGCAGATACAATCTTAGGTTGCTTATTGAAAAACTTCATCTTGGTGACTAATATTTATATGGTCCTCATCTTGGTGACTAATATTTATATGGTCCTCAATGGGGCGTTTTTAAACCATTGATATAGTGCTTTCGTATTCACCGTCATTGTAGTCTTTGAATTTCAACTACTGTTATGACTCTGATGTTTGTGCATCCCGCTCGGAATATCGATATGGTAGGGATTCCGAGAAGTATATATTTCAGCACTTCAACACAATCGACATTTCGATGATATGATTTGATGACACTATAATATGGTTGGTATTTCGATAAGTATATTTTTTGGCACTCCGACATGATCAACATTCCAATGATATGATTTGATGACACTCTAACATGGTTGGCATTCCGATAATATGATTTGACAACATTCCAACATGATTTACATTTTGATAAGTATATTTTTCGACACTTTGACACAGTTGGCATTCTAATGATATGATTTGATAACACTTTAACACAATTGACATTCTAATAATACGATTTGATGGCACTTCAACACGATTAACATTCCTATTTGTATATATTTTAGCACTCTAATATAGTTGGTATTTTCGATTATATGATTTGACGTCACTCCAACATGTTTGTGATTCCGATAATATGATTTGACGACACTCCAACACAATTGACATTTTGATAAGTATATATTTTGGCACTCCAACACAGTCGACATTCTGATAAGTATATTTTTGGCACTCTGACACAGTCAACATTCCTATGATTTGATAACTCAACATGGTTGACATTCCAATAATATGATTTTATGACACTTCAACACAATTGGCATTTCAATAATATGATTTGATAACACGGTTGACATTCCGATAAGCATATATTTTGGCACTTCGACACAGTCAACATTATGATGATATGATTTGACAGCAGTTAGACACGATTGACATTCCAATGAGTTCTAGTATTCCGATGCAGTTGACATTTTGATGATATGATTTGAAGACACGTTTAACATTCTAATAAGTATATATTTTCGGTGCTTTGACACGATCGACATTTCGGTGATATGATTTGACGTCACCCCAACACATTTGGCATTTCGATAATATGATTTGACAACACTTCAACACGCCTAAGTCTAAAGGTAGGACAAAGGAGTTGAAACGTAAAAAAAAAATAACTCATCTACTAGAAGAACTGTGCTTAGATGAATAATCGTTGTGCTAAAGAATCAATCTTTATAAAGTACAAACTATAAAAGAATGAAAATAGGCAATGGAGAAATAAAGCAACCATTACTTATAGATGATTAAAGGGAACAATGGTGGTAAGTTTTGTTTGTTTACATAACATTATTGGAATTTGACCATAAGGAGATGAGTTTTGAGAATAAAAGTTACTTCTCATGAAAGCTAGATACACCTAGATAAATATCTTTGCAGAAACACTGTTAGGAATAACCACGAATATGTAGACCCCATTTCTACTGTTTATCACAGATATTTCATGTCTAAGAGTACTTATCTCTTTGAAACCTTAAGCTAACTAGGTCAGTAAAAGACAAATTGAGTTATAACTATGTAGTTACTTGTAACCAGAGATGTAATAATCACCTCACCTCTATAAATAAGAGTGGCAATTGACACCTAAAAACACAAAAAAAAAAAAAGAATATTGTGAAAGTATAATGAAAAGCATAGGGAAAATTTGTGAGGAAAGAATTTAGATTCTACTCCAAACTCAAAGGTAAGAGAAATGAGATATGCACATGTATTACATTAATTGTTTTTGATTTTCTTTGAGGTACCCTGAACTTCACAACTTACGAAAATGTTTTCTTCACATAATAATTTTTAAATATTTCTCTAATAAAATATTTTACTAATTTATGGAATGAACTTTGTTTTATAACTATATTTGGAAACTCATATTTCATAATTTTGATGTTAGTTGGATTGAATACCTTCATTAATAATAATCTTATTTATGTTGTTATGATTTCTCCTATTATAAGAAGGACCATAATGATGTGTTCCACTTTTGGCATATCCATTAATTATCTTTAGGGTATTTTTCAACCATGAAAAAACTAACATCAATAGTACCTAAACACACGAAGTTAAATATATTTTGGCCAAAAAGAAGAATTAGAACATTCGATCCCTCTCTTCTTTATACTCTATTTGTTTTTAAACTAATCTTTATATATATAATGACATGTATTAGGTCTCCTTTATAGTTTTTATTTATTTTAGTTATTATTAATTATACCTTTTCAATAAGTATATAATTTTAAAACACTATTGTTATATCCTATATTCGAAAATAACTAATATACGGGAAAATGAGCACAATTTTTAACAATAATTTTTTAAAAAAATCAATTTGTCTTTTAAAGAGAAATGTTGTGGATTTTGTCATATTTATTTTATTTTCTATGTAAATACGTTTGGATATTATTTTGCATTATCTATTTTTTTTTCATCCTTATTGTCGCATACCTTGGTTTTCTCGAAAACAGTTCATTTCCTCTTATCTTTCACATTTTTTATTGATTATAACTTTCAATTTTTGCTGTTTCTTTTTGTTAGAGTCATCGTTTTCTCTTCTGGTCCCTTTTTTCCCCTACAAATAGTTTTTTTTTTAGAATTAATTGTTTTATTCTTGATACTTACTTTATGTAACTGTAAAAAAATCTATTTAGTTTTGTCTTTTTTTCGTCATTTATAAGTGTTTATGTTCGTTTATTGACATGCATCTGCCTATATATGAAACTCTTTTGTATATTACAGATAATTTTTAAGATGGTGGTAAAAATATAATTTTGACATCTCTCAAAATTTTCTCTAATCTCTAATTTCTAATTATTTAGTCATCGTTGGTGGTTATCCCTTAAAATTTCACACATTTCATAATTTTTTCTCTGAGTAAAATTTGATCATATTATATAACATTTTTATTTTACTTTATTATTTGTTTGATGTTATTTTCTTTGAACAATATTTCTTACTTTCTTGGTAATACAAAAATTTTATATTGTGACAAAGGGATTATTATCATGCTGACATTCAATGAAAGTGAACTTAACTATCATTAATGAATGTGATTTAATTTTTTGTAACCATGTTAATGGATTTTGTGATGTACATAGATGCTTTATCGTTTGAAATAATTTTAATAATATAATTTTATAGTTTTTATTTATGAATATTTATCTCGTTTCATTTGAAGTTAGTTTCAATATTGTTGGTCAATATTTCTATATCATCAAGACAAAACCATGCAAGAAAACTTATTAATAGATTATAAAGTTAAAAATATTTTTATAAAATCTTTAGAAAATAAGTTATATAGGGCACTTCTTTAAAATACATCATAATTCGAATGATTTTTTTAAACTACGTTATATTTTTTCTTAAGTTAGATAATGATTTTTTTAATAATTATATTGTAGAAACATGTTTATATCAAAACGTACTAATAAATTAGTAACTATTTCGTCTTATATTTTATGAAATAAAAACTATATTAAAAAGCTTATATATATAGAGAGAGAGAAATTTGAAGAGTTAACTTTCTTACAAACATAATTACAACAAGTATTTATTTCTCTTACATAAATTCCAGTGTCCTTATAGAATAAATGTTTTTAATTGTTTAATGATATATCATTTATAATTGGCTTAATTGTTGTTAATACTTTATTGTATTTAATGAGTTTAATTCAGATGGATTATCTTAATTATTGTATTGGAAGGGGAAGAACTTGTTGAATTCCTATGAAGTTTTGAAATTTGAATAATGATGGTTACGAGTGCACGTTTCAAAATCAATTAAGGATGAAAATTGGTTATGACTATTCTTCTTTATTCACATTAATTATCTTAATTTTAAGAAACCAATTAAAGTTATTGACTATTTTGTTTCGTTTTAATAAAGCTGAGAGAATAAATTAGCAACTATTTGATAACAATATTTTAGAATATAATCTTAAAACAAAACAATTAAATGAAGAATGGTTTAGTATAAAACTAGTTTGAGAGTAGGCACGCACCGCTGTATGTTAGCTTTTGTTTTATGTTATTTGGAAGATTATTTTTAATTTATTATTATATTTAAGAGGCGGTGTACTTGTATTTTTTAATAAAAATTAGAAATTAATATTTAAATATATATGTTATGCTTGTAAAATAATTTTGATTGTGTTTTCTGACATAGATAGAGAGGGATATAAGGGTATTATGGTTAGTTATTTTTTATTTTAAAAAATATTGATAAAATAAATAGAAAATAAGAGTATATTAAAGAAGGAAAACAGGTCTTAAAAAAGTAAATTATAATTTACAAAAAATGTTTAATTGGACAAAGTATAATTTGATTCCGTTGGACAGTTAGGGTGAATAGGAGAGAATAGTGTTGAATCATGGTTTTGATTGGGGATCCAATTTGGTTGGGAAGATGAGAATAGAAAAATAGAACACTGAGCACAGCATAAGACAACACTTGACAACACCGAAAGAGGCTAAACCTAAAACCCTTCCCTTCCCGCCCTCACTATGAGGAACACAACCAGTGATTGAATGAGTGAGTGAGTGAGTGAGTGAAATGCAGAAACTGCTAAGCCCTTCTTCTTCTTCTTCATCTTCGCTCCCCTTCTTATCCATTCCTGTTCTCTCATATCCCAAAGTTTCAAACTTTCTACCAATGTCAGCAGCGCCGCACCCTCCTCCTCCTCCTGCCGCTTCTTCCCTCTCCGACAAGAAGAAGCCTTTCACAGCCCTCATGCCCCATCTCTCTTCTCGCTATCTCTCCTTTTCTTCCACTACTTGTTGTGTATGTAGGTTAAGTCTAACCCCTATCCCCACCAGGGCTAACACCCTTCTTCTCCATAACCATTCCCCAAACCGTCCCTTGTTTTCTGCTTCCCACGGCTCCTTTTTCCCCCACTCTCTTCATGGTGTTTCTGAGGAGACCAACCACGCAAAGGAAAAGAGACCCTTTAGCCTCAGGTTAACTAGGAGGCAAAAGGCTCCTGCTACTTCTTCCTCTCCCGCTCCGTCAAATCCTGATTTATTGGCCATCCCCGGTGTGGGTCCCAGAAATCTCAGAAAGCTCGTTCAGAAAGGTATCGCTGGTGTTGCTCAACTCAAACAACTCTACAAGGATAAGGTCTCTTCCTCTCTCTTAAAACCTGTTTAGTTGCACATGCTGTTTTAGTGTATCCTGTTCAGGTTGTTTGATATACAAAACATTTTCTCATTCCAGGAAATCACTTTTGGAACATCACATTTCTTGGAATTCGTTTAAAATATACATTCCTAGGAACTTGGATAAATTTGTTTTTTAGTTTTTTTAAAGTGATTCTAGGAATGCTAAGATTTATCGAAATTATTTTTAAAATTGTCATACTAATCATAGGAGTCTAACGTTCCTAATCTAAGATTCCTAGGACAGGGAAAATAAATCTCCTACCAAACGCCCCTTTTGTGTTTTTTTTTTTTCTTCTGAATTTGGTTCTCCTCAGTATCGTCCAACTCAATTTATAGGAATGATATGAATAATAAATGGCACTGCTTGTAATTCTTTGTCCACTCTTGTTTTAAATAACTACCGCAAGTTCTTATAAACTCATTTTTTAGCTATGAAGGAAGGATAAAGAAATGTTATTTGGATCATACTGACTATTTCGCAATTTTGTTTGTTTGGGTCATCTGCTGCAGTTCTTTGGCAAATCCAATGACAAGATGGTTGAGTATCTGCAGAGTTCTGTTGGGATAATCCACAAGAACCATGCTGAAAGTATAACTACTTTCATTAAAAAGAGTGTTGATGAGGAGTTGGAAGACAATTCCTCTGCGCAGCCTCAGCACAAGAAGCGCTTAACATTCTGTGTCGAGGGTAATATCAGCGTTGGCAAGACTACCTTCCTTCAGAGAATAGCGAATGAAACTATTGAATTGCGTGACCTTGTTGAGGTTGTTCCTGAACCTATTAACAAGTGGCAGGATGTTGGACCTGACCACTTTAATATTTTGGATGCTTTTTATGCGGAGCCACAAAGGTATGCCTACACCTTTCAGAACTATGTATTTGTCACAAGGGTGATGCAGGAAAGAGAGTCATCTGGTGGAATCAAGCCTCTTCGTCTGATGGAGAGGAGTGTTTTCAGTGACAGAATGGTGAGTGTTTACCTATTTGGTATTCTTGATCCCCTCTTTAAATCCTCTCTGGCTGTTGATTGTCTATTGCTCTTGTTCCTTTCCTTTGGTTTGGGGTGACTGTACTAGTTTACCGTTTTCCTCATTCACTGATGCAACTTCTTTTGGATGTCAGTTACAAAATAATAGCAACTACTGGATTTGAAACCACATTTCCTTGCTTTTCTGTTTGATTTTATTAGAGAGAAACCTATGCTGTAAAATCTTGATTTTTTTCAATCTCACTAGTCACTATTCAATTAAGGTTTTTGTGCGAGCTGTTCATGAAGCCAATTGGATGAATGAGATGGAGATCAGTATTTACGACTCATGGTTTGATCCTGTCGTGTCTTCTTTGCCTGGACTTATTCCTGATGGTTTTATCTATCTTAGGGCAAGTCCTGATACTTGCCATAAGAGAATGATGTTACGGAAGAGAGAAGAAGAAGGTGGAGTTACCCTGGACTATCTCCGTGACCTCCATGAAAAGCATGAAAGCTGGTTATTTCCCTTCCAGAGTGGTAATCATGGAGTTTTATCAGTCAATAAGCTACCCCATCATATTGACAACTCTTTACACCCTGATATAAGAGACCGTGTTTTTTATCTGGAAGGTGGTCACATGCATTCAAGCATTCAGAAGGTATAATATTTGGAAATCACGTGGCTGAATTTATTATTTGCTGGGGTTAGATTGGCTTAACCATTTTAACTATATACAGGTTCCTGCACTGGTTCTGGACTGTGAACCCAATATTGATTTCAGCAAAGATATTGAGGCAAAGAGGCAGTAAGATAAACTATCTCTTTCTCATATTAGTTCATTTTCCTTATCAAGGATTATGCTTTTCTTCCCTCAAACTTTGCATATGTTAGAATATTATGACTCTTATAGTCCCAAGGAGTCTTACTATGTCAGGGTTGTTTTTTAGCTGAGCTTCTACAAGCTGTAGTCTACGTCCAAAACTTGCATTGGAGTTAAATCCTACATCTCAAGCATGAGGGGTTTATATGGACTTGAGTTTTCACTCCATAATGGTTAGCTTTTATAGTGTTGTTCTTCGTTGGCTCATATCAATTTATATTATAGCCTTCCTCCATGTCTCTCCATTGCAAACGAGCAGCCTGGGTTGTGAAATTGTGATGCTGGCAATGCAGTCTTTACCTGGAATGGAATTAGACTAGTTGACAGCCTAGTTGTGTATGTGTACTGGGGTGCAGAGGGTGGTGGAAATGCCGGATTTTAGAATCCATTTGCAAGCTATAGGACCTGAGCCCCTTATTAGAAGTATGTCTACTCCCACTGCAATGGCTATAACTTTGCTGTTTGGTTTACCAAAGGTTTGTGTCATTACACTGGTGACCCGTATTTTAGTATGAATGGGAGTAGTTTTGCTTTACAATTTTAGAAGTTAAAAATAAATGCTACACTGATTCAATTTCATCAAATCACGACTTTCTTTTCACTGTTGTTAAAATAATCAGAATTTTTCCAACATTTTGTTTCCACTGTCATTGTATTAGAGACATAAAGGGAAAAGGCAAAGCTTAATGTGTTATTTTACATGCTTGTAAACTTTTAAATATTGAATGTACTGGTAGTTTTATAGGTTCTTTGGCAAACTTTATAAGTAGGTTTAAATGTTAAGAAATCTGTACATACACAATTAAACTTAATATAATGTTTGTGCTAAATTGGTACACTACTTTTCTGGTGGATGTGTGCATCAATTTTATGCAGTAGTCATCATGTAGCTGGTAAATAAAGCATATGGGGAAAATAACTACTTTCTCTTGAGCTATAAACCTATGGTCAATGCTGCAATTCAAACTTATTTATTCACTTCTGCAGACACTAAACGGGTTTGATTGACTTGCCTTGTTTTGTGGTATCGTTAGATTGTTTCATCCCTAGAATATACGGGAGGGGTATATCAATGTGATATACGTGTCCAGTAACTTACAACTAGGATTAGTTTTTTATAAATGGATGTTTTCCATCTTGCTAATAAGATAATTTTGTTTAGCCAATAATGGATCTGCAGGACTATTTGGTAATCAACAATTGGGTCTGGGCTTACTTTCTTTGTCCTTTTGCTATTAGGCATAATCCCCAAAGCTTTACCACTGTCAATTAATTAATTATTTGCTTTCCATGCAAATTTTGCACTTATTTAAGTTAATGTCACTCTTCACCAGCAAATCTTTAATTTGTCAGTGGTTCTTTATAATAATGGCTGTGGTGAGTGAAACGTTACATTTTCTGTAATTGATATATCTGGAAGTAAAGGTAACCAAGGTCTCCTTTAACAAGTAAAGTTCTTGTGATTTTACAATACTAGTTTTTAGAATTCCATTGGTGAGAGATGAAAATATATTGAATTAGAACTATTTATCTATTGATTCTTAAGGCATTACAATTTTTTGTTTTGCCTGTGATGCAGATATGCACGCCAAGTTGCGGAGTTTTTTGAATTTGTGAAGAAAAAGCAAGAGGTTCCATCCAAGGAAGGTGTTGAAGATGCGAGAGGTAGCCACGCCCAACCAAAGGTGCTGCTACCTCATGAGGGTGGACTGTGGCTACCAGATGGAAAGCCTTTTCCCCAGGACTTCAGACGAGCAATGTCATTCATGTCTGGCTAGTGGCTGCTAAACCTTGTGATTCTGGCCAAAGATAGACTAATGCCCCTTGTTGACGTGTTCAAGTTTTTCTTGCATGTAAAAATTGTTTAACTCCGAACCTTGACTGATGTAAAATAGTGGTGGTATCTATGGTTGCCTAACGTTTTCCTGACACACTAGTCTTGTTTCTGTGATTAGAAAGATGGTCTTTAGAATGTATTATCTCTTGAGCATATAATTTTCCCCTCTTGTGTCTATATTGCCTTATGTTCTACCGACCCAATTAAAGAACAAAGTTGGTATGTTTCAAAGAAAGTATACGAACGTCAGATTTGTCGGAAGGATCGATTATTCTTATGAGCATAATGCATTGAACAATGAGCATGAGATCGGGTCAGATGTCTCGTTAATTGTCATTAAGTTATAACTTTTTCAGATGATTGAGTATAGTACATTGTGAACAATGAGCACGAAATAAGGTTAGATATTCAAAAGATAATTTGTTTTGGTGTGTAATATTGCAAGATCCTGCAATGGTAGTTTCGGTTTGAGGAGAACTCAGTTGTGGGGGTAAGAGATGTGTGACAAAGGATCTTAAAGATGCTGGAGGTCAAGAAGTAGGAGAGAGAGGATAATAATTTGTGTATGAAAGATCATGTGTGGACATCTAGTAGGAAATTAGGTACAAGGGGGAAGGGAAGAGAGCATATTGTGAATTTTTTCCTCTTGCTCTCTCGGCCTTTTTTCCTCGGATCTGTAAGTTGCTATTGTTGTGTAACAACCTTCTTCCATTTTTTTTTTCTTATCCATCCTACTATAAATAATACCAAGAAGACTTTTCAACTCTTCATATTATACTGTTCATTGATTAAAGCGTGAACTGTCTTGCTAGATCTTACATGTTGAATGGTGAACAATTATAAGGAAAGAAAAAGACAAATTTCTATATTCTTCCTATAAGTTGTTGCCAATCATGTTACCCCGTTTATGTTCCTATATTTCTAAGTATATTGGTCAATGCATTAGGCTTAAATAATTAATTATGATGACTATGCTCAATTTTGTTAAAATGTAAAGACCATCGATTATTCTGCTAATAAAATTAAGCAACCATTTATTAGATCACAATTTTTACTTTTATAATTATACAAAGACATTCGTAACTGGAAAAAATAAACAACTACACTAATTTATACCCTAACAAATCAAACACTTCAACTTTCAATTTTCTTATTTTTCATTTATTTTCCATCATCGGGCTTGTGTTTAGTAGGTTTATGTTCTAACTTTGGATTATAAAAAATTGTTACCAATAAAACTCAGTGAATTAAATTATAACAGCTCACAACGATGACGTGTAATTTCTATCGTGGTTTACAATGAATGTCATGTACAATGAATCCCGTGTTCAATATACAATAATTATGATTATGATTTCACAGCTAATTTGAACTAGAAAATAAAAAAGGGTAATGGTACAAAATAAATTACAAGTATTGAACAATTTGATCTCCTAAAGACAATTTCTCTACATTTATAGCTTCATATATTACGTCGTGTTAGCGTTTTCACTTTTTAGTTCTGCCTGTTTACACATGCAATCTGGCATGGGAAAAGTATATACAGATCCGCCAGCCTTTTTTATCTCGGTTCCCTTTTGATCACTATGACGAAGCATGTCTTTCATTTGCTGCTTGAATTCTTCCCATCTGCCAAATCAGTAAAAAATTCTAGTGATAAACTTTATAACGAGTACAGAAACTATCCAGGTATCTAAATATAGGCTAGGAATCTGATGGTGGACGGAAGCTGGGTAGAATAATAACATGGACATTTCAAACAAGAAAAATAAAATGATACAGAACATTTACATGTCTATTTGAAAACTGATCTTCATAGTCAGAAAGCAGACAAATCTAAAAGGCGGAACTCCTGTTCGTCCTACTAACGAAAATTATTGAGCTCATATTTCATCACTGTTTGCTGATCTTTCATCATTCCCTATTAGATTTAACTCTATATAATGTAAATACATTCTGTAGTTATTATAAGAAAGAATATTCAGTATTTCCTCTTTCACATATACATTATATTAGGATTATCAAATATAGAGGTCATTTTCCTCTTATTAGGGTAACCATATTCTAGACAAATAAACTTCATCTCCTAATTAAATATTTTACTGCTTGAATAAAAAAGCAAATATAAACCAGGAACTGGTCATGGTTGTACCTTATATTAGGATTGTCGAACAATAGAGCTAATTTTCTCTTGTCAGGTTTTATTGTCTTTGCATGCCCACCATACATATAGCGCCTGTGACCCATCAAGAAGTGGGGAAAATTCCCACCCTGGGTTGTAACAAATACTTCACTATGAAGGCAAACAGTATAATCAAGAGCGGCCAACCTAGTCGAATGCCCCTACATCATAAACATATGCATTACAGAATTTTTTTTTCTCCTTGAATCACCTTTCATTTCTATAAAGAATAAAATGATTTTTTGTTAACAAGCATAGATCACTTCAATACCATAAATTGAGCAAGCTCTTCTGGTGTTGCCAGTGTATTCTTGGTTTGTAATCGTGGAAACATCTGTTTAAGTGGTGCCATGTACTTTTGTTCTTTATAAATTTTTCCTGCTGCAACATATACTGAGGTTGTATTATCAAAACCCATGCCTCTAAGCATCAATCCCACCTACAGCATCAAACAAAATGAGGCATGAAAACTATAAGCTAAGACCCGTTTTTCATTTCACATGGTATCACTTGTAGATGCTGTAACATTTTTTTTTTTTTTTCATTTCATCCTTAATATCTTTGATAGCTAATACTTTCATTTGGTTTATTTCCTTTCAATGTGATTTGCTGGTGTGGCACAATCATTGAAATAGGTGGTAGAGAGGTTGGTAACAACTTTTTTCTTGCAGCTGTGCGATTTGTAACACAGCCCAAGCATACATGTTGCTGGTTGCGTTTTGGAAGGGAGAGATTACCACCAAAATATTGTTTCTCTCACAATCCCATTTCTAATACTCTTATCCTTGAACACCGGGAATCATTCCAACCTTTTAATTCCCTTGCCCATTATTCCGGAAATTTATTATCCCCGGTTATTGTCAATTAGTATGTCCTGGAGCTCATACATTGGCAGACACGACCAGGAGTCAGCTGAGTATTCAATAGGTAGAAAAATGCTCTTTAACAGACAAGAACAATGAGTCCAATGCTCTTTAAAAGATTGTGTTTTTCTAGTAATTTCCTATTTTAGTTCTGCCTTCCAATATTTCTAAGCTTAAATTTTGTATCGTCTCTTTTTTTCTAAAGAATTTCCAGTAACCCTCACAGGAATCTATGATGGCTACAGATCATATTTAAAATTAAAATGCTTCATTAGGGAAGCCTAACTAATTTAGCAAGGGAAAAAACAGAAAAAAGAAATGCCCCCTCGATATCACAGCATACCCCCACTGATGCTAGCATCTAATTGACCTCTTTAGAAATAAAAATAGAAAATAATTCAGAAGAGTCCTATTTACTAATCGTTTGGAATACTCGCTTGGGTGTCTAATTACTTTGTTCAAATCAAATTTCTAGCAAAAAAAAATAAAAAATAAAATCGCAACAGACTATTTAGGTTTTAAGGTATCAAAGCACATCCATCTTTTCTATCAATGAAAAAAATGGGGAAAAGAAATGGGGAAAAGAAATGGTAAAGATGAAGAACCCCAACAAAGAACAAGAATTTGTAACTGCATACCTCCAATGGAGTCAACGGGCATCTTCCATCCACACGATTAGCACCAGGCTTTATTATCTTATGCTTTCTTCTGAATTTACCTCGCCAACTCCTTTCACGAGCAATATCCATTTCATGTTTCTCCTCCTCCCCTCCATCATACTCACAGCATGAAAATGCAACCATATCCTTTATACAGAGAAAAAACAATTATAATAAATAATATACAATTAATAAGAAACTAACTAGCCAAAACACATAAGACATAAAATTGACAATAGCCTATTTAGAAACAACTTGTAAAATATAGCAGCAAAAGGTAATTGATGGATATTAAATCGTACAGTATACATATAGTCAATTCCAATCAGATGAACAAATACTAAATGCTAAAATGAATTACTATAACTAGATATATGGAAAAATCATAAAAATATCCTAAATTATCCCAAACTATATTTATTCCACATCATTATCCTCCTGACCTAGAACTCTATTTTTCAGCATTTCAAGAGGCTCTGCAAGAAAAATATTACATCCCCTTATCTGCAATTTAGGAGAGCCATAGAGAAGTCTCATGCAGGCTTATTCATTGCTCAGAACAGCGTATCCACAAGAGAGTGATACAGGCAACTCCTGCTATTTGATGGTGTGCAGAGACCATTACGTGCCTCCTGGATCTGATTTTGTTTAATTCATTGAACAACCCCAGAGGGATTACAGAGAAGATAGAGAAATTTAAGAGTCTAGGAGAGCTCATTTCAGCAGTTTTCTATGATAGAAGAAGACATTGGCGCAGTTTTCATTGTTCTTGATTTGTGCTTAGCATTTAGTGAATGGAAAAATGAATATTCCTGAAACACAGAAGTGCTTGACCAATTTATAGAAAATTGCCAGACAAAAGGCATTTGGTGCAACATAGAGTTTGAACATGCAGGACAAGGCTCTGAATATCAATTGATGTAGTAGAACCAGGGGGTCTTAAAAGTTCTAAATAGCTTGTTTATCAATAATTTGCCAAAGACCAACATAAAGTGATCAATAGGATATTTATAAGTCACAATGGAAAGTAGACATAAAGTCAACCTTGCTTCAAATATCACAGCTAAAATATAACGATATATATATGGGTGATGTAAAATCCTTAAACTATCAAAAGTGCAAACTGAATCTAGTAAATCCAACAACATAAGTACAAAGACACTCAAAAAATACCTCCTCGAAACGCAGATGCACCGAAACATACTTCCCTCCACTTTGGGAGCTATGTTTAATCATCCGATCAACCATGCTTTGTGCAAGTGCTTGTATAGGTTCGGAAAATCTAAGAGCTCCAAAGTTGGCAAAGCACCTAAGTCTTTGGATTTTCGAGGGCACTGCTTGAGCTAATCTATTGGAGAAAGGTGCAATGCGAACAGCCCTGTGACAAGCATAAGCAAATTCCTCTTAGGAGCCATACACAATATATGGCAAACTGGCTGTATGGAACTGAGGAACAGCGATCAAGATAATAATAAAAGATCATAACAAATTCAACAAGATCAACCCTGCATTTGTTCCCAGACAGAAGGGTGAGCCACAAAACCTAGGACATTTTAAGGAAGTAGATTTTAAATTCAACTACTCAAACTTTCATATGATGTTATCGTACTGACATATCTATCTACTTTTATGTTTTAAATGTGTTTGCATAAGCCTAAGTGATTCCAGAATTCTGAAGAGATTATCACCATGTAATCCGAAAATTGTATGACAGCAAATTATTCATCAAAACAGATTGAGACTAGGATGACAAGTAACCAAATTATAGCACAATTCAGGCACATCTATCAAAAGAATCAACATAAGAGCACAGGAGAAACATTTGTTGTTGGAATACCTAAGTGTACGGTCCATTACGTCTCTTACATATATATACTGTAAGAATGAAGAGTCATGTACAGCATGCTAATAAAAAATGCAGCAAAAGTCAGTGAAGTAGTATTACTATACATGACTACCAAGTCAACAGGGACACCGTACAGTAATGAGCTGTTACTTGCTGGGGACCAAAAATCAGGTATTTATTTTATTGTTAGGGATTTTATTTACATTAATGAATTTGAAGAGTTCCCCTTCTTCCCATGACGACAATTCCAATTTAAGAAGTCAATGATTCAGTAATCAAAGTATCGGTGAATGAAGAGATTTGATCTATGGAAACTCAAGTGCCAAGAATGCGATGAAATTATTTAAGTTGTGAACAATAGATATGTTTCTATCTTATTTGGCTTCCATTTTACATCTTTATCGTATGAAAAAATATGTTAATTACTATTGAGAATGACTGAACTTAATGAAAAAGACAATAAAAATTAGAAAACAGCATGAGGATTGGAAGCCAACCGATTCTGAGGAAACAAAAGAATATAGAAAGGCACACACCCCATTTCCAAAAGCTGAGGAAGGACCTTCTGAAGATAGTGAGCTGAACTTGACCAACCTTTTACTCTAAGATTGACAATATTACTTATGTTATTGTCAAATCGTTCAAGTACGTCAACAGGGAGTTCTTTCACCACATGCACACGATTTCCAAGTGATTGTATGAAGAAATTTTCATCAAAAATGTCACCAAAATAGCTGCCAGATATCAAGATGAAGCATAAGATTATAATACACGAGTAGCATCACTAAGTAGTAGAATTCTAAGAAATAAATCGAGAGAAAATGTGAGTTGTATATCATATTCTGATCTCAAACAATGACACCAGGCATATATACAGAGAAGCTCTAACAGACTTTGGTGAGCTGGCAACAATTAACTTAATTTAACTAACTGAGAAATTAACTTTGCTGAGCTGGCAATAACTAGCTTTAATAAACAAACTATGCAGAATTGGCCAAGAGCCAGTCAGCTTAATATATGCACGTATGTGTGTGTGTATATATATATATATATATATATATATATAGAGAGAGAGAGAGAGAGAGAGAGAGAGAGATTGAAAGAAAGTTCAAATGGATTATTATGAAACTAAGTGAGACTCAGTTCTATACAGACAAAACTTAACCAGTGTTTCATTTCAGGGGCATCACTTATAAGTTATCTACATAATCAAAAGCACTTCCTTTAAATGATTTACAAAAGTCGCTGACAACTAACCACTGTACATTCCAGAAAAACAGAAGGATGATGTATGTCATACCTAACCTCAAAACTCAAATAATGGTTTAAGATATTCTTTCAGCTCTTCACCAAGATGTTTGGTATTAGTTGATTAGTTCCTTTCTACGCATAATACAATCCCTAAATTTAAAGCCCAATCCAAATATTTCATCATCTAAAAATAAATTTCTAATCTGATATCATATCTGACCTATTCTGCACGCCAGTCATTTAAATGGCAGGCATAGAGAACATAATAATGAAACATTGACCATTTTTCAAATTCAGATACCTATTAAGTAAATAATAATTACAAAAAAAAAGTGTTAGAAGTACAACGAGATTTAACAGCCACTAAACATGAATAAATTATGCAACCACCATAATTGTCACCAATTTTAAAATCAAGCATAACGAAAGCAAGGTCAAACTCAAGCAAATGAGAATTCTGATATAAATAGTATAATAAGAAGCTGATTTCCAGTCCTAATCAATATCTAAATTGCTATAAATGCTATTCCAATTATGGAAATAATAACATAATTACATAAATACAATTGTACAATCCCATAAATTCATAAATTTTGGTAGTCTAATAGACCAGATATTTATTCTGATAATAATAACATTCCAGCAATTAATTCCATTGACATAATATTCTAAATTAATCCATTGACAAGCAATTACCTCGAGTCTCGCCATACACTATTTAAATGGAATATAGGAATAAGAAGAGTTGCATTTAGTAGTCCGGCCACAGCAACCGCATCACATATCTGCATAAAGATTAGTAATAATAAGTGCCAAAACAATAAGGACATGTGATGCAAAGTAGATAGCAATTGCAGTATCAATGTCCTTCATCTAAATTCATTAACTGTGTTAGCCTGACAATATATCACCATACTTCCATTCCGAGCAAAATGACACAACGACAAACATTAGGATAAAAGTATACACCAAACTCATAAAGCCCTCTAGATATAACTCATTAGGTACCTATTTACAAAACATTGTTGAAGAAAATGTCTAACCAAGACAGTTACAATAGGCTCAAGGTATTCTACTGCAGTTAAGACTAGAGAATTATTTAGTACAAGACGTAGAGGAAGGATTGAGTTGAAGTGTTCAAAGTCATTATAAAATAGAAAGACTTTTCACGGTTCAGAGAGCAATGAATCTCAATTCTATCTCTCAATGAGGAAATGGTATTATATGCTTCATTCATGGTTCTATATAATGAGACCTATAATTGAATTAACCTTCCATGATTATTTTTTTTTTCAGCATAGAAAAAAGGGAATTCCTCATTACTTGGAATGGAATTACCATCCCTGTGTACTGAACATGATATAAGAATTACAGATAAATAAACCAGTAAAATGTAAAATCTTTGGTTTCATCAATAGGCATACCGACAAGCGTTGCTGATTCAATCCACCATTTGCTTCAATTATAAGGAACCCATTTGACTTTGGCAATTCTAAGTCGAGAAAATAACATGAGAAAAGATGGCAAGAAAAAGGTTAGCATATTACTTCAACAAAGAGAACAAGGACACATGATAAAATAAATAATCAAGATTCTATAACGAAATGTGAACTTGAAAATAAATTGAATGGGAGAAAGCTAACTGCCAAAGAAACAAAATAGACTGAAAGTGATATAAAGAAAAATTATGCAACAACCAACTAAAACAAAGTTTGAAGATTGGAATATTTCTCATCCAGAGAAGAAAATACCTGCGTCAGGAACGCTTCTGTTAGCACAGGGCCTCCACTCTCTAAGCTCTCTACTAGTCCATGCTTTAATCAACTGCATGATTTCCATCGCAGATTAACAGTCAATTAGTTCCAGTTGCAAAAACAGAACAACAACAGATTGATCACAATATCAACAAAAAACAGTATGGCAGAGCCCAAACTCTTTTACAACAATGGTAAGTAACACAGGACAGTACTGCAGGAAGCTGGAGAAGGAAAAAAAAAAAAAGGATTAAGTACCACATTGCCCGTTCCATTATTAGCATTGGCAGCCTCAGCCTCCATGAAAGGCCATAGCTTTTCGAAGAGCTGAGGACTCCTATAAACAGAACCTGGAGGAGCACGCTTGTGTACAAGAACGACACCATTCTTTATACTGACAACATCGAAGCTGAAGGAACCCATATACAACAACATTCCAGAAATGTACAACAAAGGCGCAAACAGAAGCAAACCTCGCCTTCTGAAAACTGCCGACATAAGAATAAAGACCAACTTCTCCATGGAATTGCTCTCCTTAGACAAATCCCAGCTTCCGTTCTTGCTCCGGCCGTAGCGGAAGCGTGGCGACGACGGCGGCGACCGCGATGCTCCGCCCAGGCGGCTGTAACCGTGCATTTGGATTTGAGTAATTGAGATCCGCCAAGGAGATCCCAAATTGAGCTTCAAAAGGTTGGATTAGACAGACACATTGGATGAATTTGAGTGCGTGCGTGTGGTAGAAAGGGGAAAGGAAAGGAATGGCGAAAATTGGGCCTTTTTTTCTTTTTCCTTTACGAAAAAAAAAAAAAGAGAAAATAATATTCCGAGAAAAGGGAAAGGGCGTTGTGTTTGTCGGTAAAGAATGAGCGAGAAAGGAGGTAGCGAGTGTGATAGTGGTGCCTGCTGTTGTGTTTGGAGGAAGGAAGGAAGGGAGCACTAAAGATGATCACGTGCAATGTGCGTGCTTGCGTGTCCATTCTAGAAACACACCTCATCATGCATCACTTATTAAACATTTAGTCAAACTCTTTCTCAGTTAAATAAGAAATTTCCAAGTTCTCATTAACTTCAAATAAATAAGCCAATTATATGCTTCACAGATTAAGACCATTAACAACTTGTAACAGTTCCTTTATTAAAATTAATGGTTTTTTGTTATTCATATATCTATTGTAGAAACATGTAAAAAAACTTTGTTCACAATACAAAAGTTTATTTTTTCCTTTTTTATATAAAAGCTAAGTTACACAATTTCACATATTATAATAATACGTTCTATAGATTTTTATCTATTTATAGATTACTATTCATTTCACTCTAACATTACAACAACAATTAAAAGCCATGCTTTAATTACGGCTTCGAAGTAAATTTGAAAAAAGAAAACTCAAAATAGAAAACACAAAACAAAGTTATATATGAAAACTATTATTTTATGAAATATTATTTTAAGCAAGACTTATTTATTTGCCTTTTTTTTAAATTACTCAAATCAATATTTTTAAATAAAATTACACCAAAATGATATTTTGGCCAATTTTATTTGTAGAAGAAGGTTTCCTATAGTTGTACACACATTCATTTCAGGAGTATTTCATGTTTCTGACACATCATTCCCTTATCAAAAACACCTGAGCTAATATCTTGAGATCATATGTACATTATAACAAATTTATTATTACCTAAGAATTAATATTTGTGGATAACTTTACGTTTATGATGGACATTAATTAATAATATTTCTTTAGTATGTTTTAATGTTAACTTTTAGTTTAGCTTCACATATTTGTACTCCTTCAATCGAGGTCAAGGAGTACAACTCGTATAGAATACGGTTTGGGTTCAGAAAGAATGAAAAATAAACAATAATAATATAAACAACAATACAATATTCAAATCATCTATATAAAATTAATATTAAAAATTTTAACATACAATTATATAAAAAAAAATATGTTCTACAGATTTTTGTTTATTTATAGATTACTATCCATTTTATCAAACTCAAGAAAATACAAGTTAAAATTTTCCTGTAATTTTACTAGAGAATTATGATAGAAATAATGTAATACAAAACTAATTTTCAATAATAAGCAATAGTTAAATTATTATAAATTATATCCTAATTATCTAAATAATAATATAATTATAATTGTACAATTTTACAAGTTTTGATAGTTTAAATTCTATTAATCATAGTAGATATTCTATCATTAATATTTTAATAATTAATAATATTTTAATAATTAATTCTATTGACATAATATCTCAATAATTAATTTATAACATTTTAGCAATTTCATAATATGTCAATAATTAATTCTTTTAAGATCTCCTTCAAATTGATGTTGGTAAATTTACAACCATCAATTTGCTAATTAGAAAATTATGGCCCTAGCATGTCAAGGATTTGGTGAAGATATCAATGATTTGGACCAATATAGAGACACGAGGAAGAGTGATAACTTGGCAGTCATAGGTTTCTCGAATAAATTAACCTTTGTGCTTTTGTTCGTTCATGATAAACACAATTTGCTGCAATTTGTATGACACTTGTATTATAAACATGTAGTGGTGTTGATTGTGCTCAGTGAAACTAAGTTCTAATAGAACACCATGCAGCCAAATAATCTTTGAGCATGTTGTAGACATGACACGATATTATACTTCAGTGGATGACTTAAAGACTGAGTCTTGATTCTTACATTTTCATGATATTGGAGCATTGCCTAGAAATATACACCAACTAGTAGTATATTTCCTTGTGTCTGGACAAACAACCCAATCAACATCATTATATGCATGGAGTTTGAGTGAAGAACCAGTAGGAAAAAATAATCCACGAGTGAAGGTGCTAAAGAGATATCTAATAATGTAGTGTACTGCTAAAAGAGGAAAATGGGGGTTGCATAAATTTGCTGATTGTGTGTAAAACAAAGGAGATGTTAGGTCGTGTGATGGTTAGGTAGATAATGCTACCAACCAGTATGTGATATAAAGTGGGTCCTCAAGAATTTCTCCTTCATCCCATCTATATTTAACATTAATTTTCATGGGGTATCAACAGTAGTTGCACATTGACGAGACTAGATAACTGAATGAGGTCCTGAATATACTTGTGTTGAGTGACAAAGAGGCCTTGGTCTCGATAATAATGTACTAACCCCAAGAAGTAAGTCAGATGGCCAAGATCTTTCATGTGAAAAATTATATGCAACAATTTCTAAATTGTAAAGATGACTTGTTGGTCAGAACCAGTCACTACAATGTCGTCAACACAAACAAAGAATACGACAATTCTTTAAAAGTTCGTTAGATAAAGAGGGATGAATCATATTGACCTTGCGTGAAGGAAAACCTAAGTAGCGTGGTTCGAAAATTTTTAAACCTTACTCATGGAGCCTGTTTCAATCCATATAAAGAGCGCTTTGAGTTTACACATATTATTAGGTAATGTGGTAGGCATACTTATAGGAAGTTTGATGTAAACTTCCTCCTTGAGGTCAACATGGAGGAATGCATTCTTGACATCAATATGATGTAGAGGCTAAGATTTAAATGCAGTAATGGAAAGAATAGTGTGCACAGTAGTCATATTGGCTACAGAGCAAAGATCTCCTCATAGTCAAGGCCAAATTCTTGCTCATTTCCAAGAATAATTAACCTAGCCTTGTAATGATTTATGGATCAATCTGAGTAAAGCTTTATAGTGAATACAATTTTGCTGCCACAAGGTTAACCGATGGGGGCATGGAACAACATCCCATGTCCGATTTTCTTTTAATGCTAAAAGTTATGTTTCAATGGCTTGTTGTCAACATGCATGCTCCCTTGTCTATTTATAAGAAAAATGAATAAGAATATAATCTAAAGTTGTTGTCAAGGATTTAGGGGAGAAAAATCATACTTTAATAGAGGTCGATGAATGCGAGAACTACATCGTAAAGGATCTTGTTTTAGATCTTGCATTGGATCAACAACAGATAGTAATCTGGAAGGGGCCTAGAAGGTGGTGATGTTAGTCTTGTAGAAGGGTAGGAAATAATGGTAAAGATATAAAGGATGACAAGAGAGTGTCATGGTTAGTTGCAAAAAAATATGAACTTTCTTAAAAAATCACATTTCAAGAGACCCAAATTTGATGTAGATAAGGATCATATCATAGAAAACCTTTTTTGTGGACAAAATAACCTAAAAAAGCATATTTAAGAGATTGAGCTATGAGTTTGATGTGTTCTTGTAGGAAAAGATGGACGTAACAAACATAACCAAAGGTGGGAAGATTAGCATAAGTGGGTAGATATCCAAATAACCATAAAAAAGTAAGTCATTATTTAATGATTGAGAAGACAAACGGTTGATAGGGTGGACAATCCTGGAGAGAGTAGACAATCCTCGAGAGAGCTTCATGCCAAAACTGTGATGGCAAAAGAGATTCCAACATAAGTGTACAAACAGCATCAAGATGATAATTTTTTCTTTTAGTTATCCTAGAAAGACAAGACCTTTGAGTTAAAATGTTATTTATTTACTGAAAGTATTGGAATAAATGAGATGTATATTTTCCCATTATTAGATCGAAAAACTTTAATTTATACAGAAAATTGGATTTGAACATAATCACAAAAAAATTCAAAACAGAAAATACTCACCTTTTAAACGCAAAAAATAGACTCATATAAAACAACTATAATCATCATGACAAAATACTTATAATGAATATAAGATATAATAGATGTCAGCCCACACAAATCACTAAAAACCATATTAAAAGTCTGTTTTATATTTGATTGATGACTTAGAAAAAGTATAATTTAATTTTATCAAGATCTAACATAAAAACAGAATATAAAAATATGACCTCAAATTTCTCATATAACAAAGCTGCATTGACTCAAATCTTTGTCCTTCATTAAATGACAAAATCATTAAATGACAAAACACGGAAAGAGTGTAGAATGTAATGTATTTAGCTAACATTTTCTGTAATTTTGTTACTATTTCTATTTATACATAAACTTGTGTATTTTATACATGAGAAATCAATCCTATATTTTTCGTTATTCTTAATAACCCTAAAGACAATCTAAAATGCTGACATAAGGACACTTGAACATGTACAAGCTAAACTATATTTGCAACATTCAAATATAAATTCTATGGTAATGTTTGATCAGATCGAATACTACAAAAAAAATTAATTGAATCAGAAACCAGCCTAAAAAACCGATTAAGCTCTTTTTTTTTTTTTTTTTTAACTTAATTGATCTGACCTTGATCCGGTCGATTTTTTTAATGCAGGGTTTTCGGGTAGTGGTTGGGTGCGGCTTCAATGATCATCCCTGCTTACAGGTTGTGGAAATACAAATTCAATGGTTGTTGGAGCTCTTTGTGCTATAGATGAAATTCTGAGTATATTGCAAATGCAGCTAACATAATTATTCTCATACTTACATCAAACTATACTACGAAGCATAATTACAAGAACCCAGCAAGGTACAATTCCTCTTATAATAACGAAGAAGGAAAGGAGAATAAAGATCTACTTATTTGAAAGGAGGACAAATTATCCTGATTACACGTTCTTCATTTGTCTCTAAATCTGAAACCATACTCAATACCTACATGTCTTGCTTTGGCTTCCGGCTCAATTCTGAATAATGCCCACCCATTAGCAGCAAAATCTCCTCCCACAAACTCTCTGAAGAATCTGATAATGCCCCACAAAGCAAACTTGAGCTACAGGCAGCCACATACCAATAATCTGACTCAATTTCATCTCTCAGCTGATCCAGTTGCCATCCAGCATAACCAACAAAGAATCTGAAGTCATGAGGCTTGAGAATCCCCTTCTTCACAAGCCCTGCAGCATCATCCAAACTGTTTCGAGATCCAAAACATAGCCCAGGAATTACCTCTTCAAATCCGGGCAGCTTCATCTTCTCATCTGTTTTCAATAAAACCATGCTTGCCTCAAGAGGTCCACCAAAATGCAGAGAACAATCAGAGAAGGTAGTTAATAGATCATGATTTGTAGGTTTCATGTGTTTGATTTTTTTGTGAAGAGGACGGTTGATGACAATGCCGAAAGGCCCTCCTTGATGATGTCTAGTTCCAGATCTGAGAAGGAGAATGACAGTTCTTTCAAAGGTGCGAACACCATCAAGCTTTTCGGTGGCCACAAGGACGCAACCAGTCTCAGGCATAGGAATAGGGTGAGCCCACTGCATTCCAAGAGGATTGGAATTGGGCAATGTTCCACTTTGATTGTGAGTGTCGGTATCTGATATTTCTTTCTGCTAATGAAGTGAAGAAAACAGGTTAACTAAATATAATGTCCAAGTAAATCACAGCATTGGTTACATATGCTCAACCATAAATGAGTGTCCATATCAATAATTAAAAGTACTACGATTACCAACAAGTAAAAAGGAATACTAATAAAAGCCTATTAATCAAGCCTGTAGGCTTAAAACCTGGTTACCAATATAAATCATTAGTTGGGTTAACAGAACAGGTGTAGGAAAGTTATCTGACTCAACCAAGTATCCTAGCTTGATGACAAATCCATCAAGTGGAGATGGTTCTGAAAATACTAAACATGCTTCTATGACTGTAACAAAGCACATGTATGGCTCTAATAGATGTTTGAAATAACATTATTTTGAGATTCATAAGTTGACGATTATCAAAACATAAAAAAAGAAAAAAGATTCATTAAATTCATCCCCTCCACTTAAAAATGGCATGCAAGAGCTACATATAGTTCCCATTTAGGAATGAATGCATCACCAGCTCATCTCTATATAACTTTGCTCTGAACTCACGCCAATCCAGATTAGCACGATGACATTTCTCAGAGTTGCTATCTGATTTGTTACCATCAGCAGAACTGTTTCCTCTAGTACCATCTCCTTCTGGCATAGACCGTTCATCATTGCCTGCAATGACCAACATCTTCATAAACGAACTCCAGTAAAATCATATCATTATCAAGAGAAAACAATAAAATGAAAAAAAAAAAAAA
>Ga0099825_1001121_pt1 | contig 33071 bp, 12 predicted proteins | sample SiratroredBW_FD_76838 | JGI IMG/M metagenome (GOLD analysis project Ga0099825, IMG submission 76838) | Root nodule microbial communities of legume samples collected from California, USA - Siratro red BW | ecosystem: Host-associated > Plants > Roots > Nodule | place: USA: California | collected...
CTCGAACACACTCACACCAAATCAAGACCAAAATCCAATTGCTTGCTTGCTGCCATTGCTTAGCTGAACTTGTCTTGTATGGCTTCATCAAATTCATTTAGTATTGTGAGAATACTAACAATAGGCCTTGGAAAAATTATTGTACATTGATTCTCTACTAGTTGTGTCAAAACTTTGAAAAGATAAGTAGCCTTTATGTTAACCTTCTTGATGATGCACTCAAACTATTGTGCATGAATTAACTTTCCTTTCGATAATACCTTTCTTATATTGACATCCAAAAATTCATCATATACATATAAAGCCCTTTGATTATTGGGTGTATTTTTGCGTTAGTATCAACATTGAAAGTTGTGAGCAAACTTTGTTGGCATTAGACAGTCTAATGAATTAAAAGTAATTATCGTTTTGTGAGTTGTAGTTGTTAGAGTAAAGTCCAACAGACCCTTAGTGTTTTTGATTCAATGTTATTTAACAACAAAGTGTAATCATGAATATGATTTGTCTCTAGTTCTGATAGTTTTCCAAACAAATCATGTAAGTCATTTGGTTCGTTTGATAAGCAAAGTCTCAATCAAATGACAGGCACATTGCCTTATAGTAATGTTGCACTTCATGAAATTCTTTACATGCTTATTCTATGTTAAAAAAATATCTTTATCTTTATGTCTACTAAAGCAATCTCTTAAAGTTTCTTATATAAAGATCTCTTGAAGAATGAGTTAAAGTTATTCTATACCAACAAGCATCCTGACACATATGTACGTCAATCCTAAAAAGGCTATCTATCATGTATGATCTCTTGCTTTATGCTAGTTTCGGTAAAAACACTTGAATCTAGGACTGATAAATCATGTCAACTATTAAGATGTTGCTTGAAGAAGATATACACATTTAATGTTACATAGAGCACATTTGATGCATCTCTACGTCTATGCATAGATAAACATAAGCATGACGGTGAAGACCTAAGTTGAAGCTTCTCAATAGGCAAAAAGAATTTGCAACGACTACTTTCTCAAAACTCTATATAATGCAGTCTCTCAAGTTGAAGACAAGCAATAAGTGTATTAGAGTTGTCGAGATGCTGTTAATCTTAATGCTTAAAAGTCTTTGTACCCTTAGTTTTGCAAGAATACTGTTTGTGTTCATTAGCAAACTAGAAGAGCGTATAACCATTGTATCTGTCAAAAGACGTTACTTCTTTGCTTAATGAGAAAAACATTATGATCTTTTAGATTACCTTTCTTTGCAAATACTTATATAACCAAGAGTGGTTGGGTTCCAAAAAAAATATTAGGTCTTAGCTAGGAGTAACTATTGTTCCAGACAATACTCTGGGTTGTTAGCCAATAATGACTATGTGTTCAAAAAATAATCATATTGTTTATCCAGGAGTGATTGCATTCTAAATAATAATATATTTTATCTTTGCAGCGTTGTTTTGCTTAGTGAAACTTATTTAGTTAATCATTGCTTTTTATGAAAAACTAGTATGAAAACACACAACTTAAATCATTATACCCTTTAAGCTCAATTATATTACATGTTATCAAATTCCAAAAAAAAAAAGAGCTTTTATAACCAAGTCAAAACCTAAGTGTATGTTTGTGTATCATCAAATGTGACCTTGTGAAAAATAAAAATAAAAATTTAATATACAATGTACATCATCGAATGTTGACTTTGTAAAAATTACAAACACAGGTTTTAATGTACAATTCAATATTTTTATTTTTCACGATAACACGTATAAACTTTCTTATCTCTTAGGGTATGTTTGGATTGAAGGATGAATTTAAGAGAGTGAAAAAGGGTGGATTTGAGGTGAACGTGTGTGTGTTGGATTAAGAAAAGATAGTGAGAATGAAGGAAAAATTTATGAAAGTTTTTAAGTGATGTGATAGATATAATTGATAAAATAATTTTTTAATAGATGAAATAAAAATAGATATAATTTATAAAAGAAAATTAAAAAAATTATTATTATTATTAAGATCTTTTTTGTATTCTATAAAATAATTTTAATTTTATTATTATTTTATAATTTTAGTATTTTTATTATTGTATTTCTTATTTATGATTTTATTATTATTTTTTTTTTAAAATTAATATTTTTAGTATTTTATTTTTATAATTATCTTATTTTTGTTATTATTTTATAAATTTATTATTAATATTTTTTTAATTTTACTAATATTCTATAATTTTATTATATTTATTTATTTATTTAACATAAAAACATATAACAAAATATTAATTTAATTTTTATTTTGTTAATTATTTTTAAATTCTTACTTTATTATAATTATAATATATTTTTAATTATTTATTTTAAAATATAAAAAATAAATATTTTTATTATATTTTATTTAATTATAATTAAATTGACCTTTCTTATTTAATTCAAAAAGTTGATTTCCTCACCAATCTTCGCCTCTTAACGAAGAAAGTCTAATCACCAAACTTTTCTCGATTTTTGTAAAATCTTAGTATTGTTTTTTTGAGCTTTTCATATCTTTTCTCGCCTTATACTTTTCGTCGTCTCTAATAAAGAGACCCTTAATGTGTTTAGTGGTTTACTCTAGTGACTAATATATTGATAAATTGTTTTTGTCCTAACCATACACTTAAATAAAATTATTAATTCATTAAAATTTAATAGTATTTATATAATCAAAAACTTAGAGGAATAAATCTTACTGTTTTGGTAGTTGATTACCAAAACAGACTTTGGAGATAATACCATGAGATCTAACGACTAAATTAACTATATAATTTTCACAAAATACTATTTCAACAAAGCCTTGTTAGAGTTATTTTTAAAAAATAGTTTGAAAAATTAGTTATAGTAATTTATAGATGTTTAAAACTATTAAATTAAACCCAGCATTATAATTTTAAAATTTAAAATTTTAAAAAGTATTTATACAAATTTCAAATACTTAATATTACTAAACTGAGTTTAATTAGTTAATATAAGCTATTCATAGTTTTGATACAACACTTTTAACAAATTAAAGGTCAAATATTAAAAAGTTTCAATAAAACATTTATAATAATTTTTAAATTATAACAAATTTTAATTATTTACTTTTGTGCGTCACAACAATCAACACCATTCAACTCAAACTTTTAAATAATTTTACATGATTTTTTAAAACGTTTTTCTAATCTTTACTCAACCTATTTTTTACTTTAATTATTTTTCCACTTTAAAAAATAGAAACTATTCAACATAAACCTTGCTTTAGTCTCTAAAAAAAAAAATCTTTCTCTTCAATTTTTTAACCAAATGCTATAAAATCAAGCAGAAAATCTCATGAATCATTTGCCTCTTAGCAAACACATTGTAAACCGTGGCGACAAAATGCGTGCGGTATTTAGAAATATATTTTGGCTTTACTTCTTGAATTAGAGTTGGAGGGGAAAAAAAGATTAAAACCGTTACTTTGGATCAAAACAACTATCAAGTAATAGAAATAGAGCTGATGGAGTACACACCTTATGTAGTAATTAAAAAAATTAATGGTCATACGAATAAGACACGTCTTCACAAAATAAGATATTGGTATAAAAATTGGTTCCATGGCCTCAATCAATGTTCATGGTAAATTATGTGAATGGAAACGTTACTTTTCCAATATTTTTCTAATTTCAACCGTTAGCAATCAGCATGTGGTCCTCATATGCCAAAAGCTTCTGGACCATCACAGAATTGATGGAGCTTTCGAGAAAGAACAAGCAGTAGTTGAGGATATTTGTTGATTTTTGTTCCTTTATCCACATGGGGTCCATTTCCACCCCATTCCTTCACACCTAAAACTCTTTTTAACAGATAATAACAATTAACTCTTCCAGAGATCTTAGGTGGAGTGAATGTGATTTTCACGAGCATTTCCTTTTATGTAAATTCTAGCTATCAGAATGGAAAAAGGAACCATACAACAGAAGGATAGGATTTGCACCACATGTAGCAGGCATGTGCACACCTACACTATCTGGATTAATAAACAAAAAGTTGGATTTCAATATACCAGAAAAATACATCACAAAAGAAAGAAAATCCACCAATTCTGAATCTTAAATGGCTTTAGGCCAACTCTTCTGAATTTCAAAGTGGTAACTAGTGTCCAAGTAGCATTTGCGATCATCATCTACAAACTGAACACAAAAAAAAATCTAATTAATTCTTCCAACAAATAATAACATTTATAAGTTTTATTTTACAAGCATATTGTATGAGATAGAATTAGACATAAACTTAGGTACTAAGATATCACTATTTAATAAGACATTGTACGAGGTACTTTGAATTTTACCTTGGTTCTTGCTGAATAGGTTCCCCTGGCGAACAACCCTGAAGGGGTAGTTTCTTCCTCCAATTCATATGTATATGGTTCCTGCCTTGGGCTGTAAGTTCCGAACATTATTTTAGTGTTGTCCACTGTTTCAATTAGTTCATGAAAGCCACATGTAAGTAAGACAATTCAAGATATGGATGTTTAATTACTCTGCAACAAGACACAAAAGGGTGTCTATTTCTCACCTCTAACCCCAGTTTTCCAAACAACATTGGTGTATTTGAGGCCGGAAACAATGTTGTTGGAGACAGTGAAGGAGAATTTCAAGCGGTATTGACTTCCTTCCTTGAGAGTGAAGATGCTCTTCTTAGCATCAGAAGTAAATGGAATTGGTAGAATGAGGTCAGGCCTCCCTGGGCATATGATGGTGAGGCTCACAATCTTCACTTCTGGCTCTTTGTTCTCTGAATTACATCACAAGGATTTGTGCCTTTTAGATTTTTCATGGCTCAAAGATAATGACCTCAAATGTAACTTAATGGTACATATATTGTTGAAACAAAATCCTAGGCTTTTGTCTACACTTTTCACCAAAATTTGTCAGAAAACAAGGTGATTCAAGAGAGTGAGCTAAACAAAATGGTTATCTTGTGAATCAATAAAAGGAGAGCTTTGCTTTGTGTGAACAAAGAAATTAAATTGGTGGAAACTTCAACAAGAGTTTTCAATATACATGCACCATTAATGTCAGATCAACACAAAATGAAAGAGAAGTATACCTCCAACAGCAGACACATCAATACTTCCCAGAAGTTGTTCCTTCCATTTTCTCAAACTTTCATCATCCTTTTAAAACACAAGAAAAAAAACATTGAACAGCTTTCATCAGTGACAGTTGGAAACATAAACAAACAAATAAAACATTTGAAGAAAGAATGTTACTTTGTCTTTCTCAATCTGTTCCTTGAGGGAAAACTGAGGGCCAAGATCCAATTCCAAGTTAGGGTCTTCCTCTGCCTCTGACTCAGTTCCTTCAGCGTCCTCATTGTAAGGAACACGGTCTGCTTCCCCCACAACCTTGTTATTGGTTCCTTTGTTTGTGAGGTCTTCCTCCAACTGAGCTTTGAAGGGAACATCCTTGGTTGCAGACACAGCCGCAGACATTGTCAACCTCCAAATCTTAAACAGTGATGTTTCAATTGTCACACTTCCAAGTTGTGACAAATTTAGAGCTCTCTTCTCTTGGCTATGCTTTGTGGATAATTGTGTCTGTTGCCTATGAAATTGAGCCTGACAGGTTTATTATGTGTATGAAATTACTAGTTGTTGAATTTGAGATAAGGAAACAGTGTGACACGGTGAATGTGGGCCTGAAATATATGAAGGTAACGAAAAACGGTTGGAATAAAGTTGGTAGGGAACCACTGATGGTGGAGAAGTTCATACAACCAATAAACTCAGATCCCATTCTTTACAGTGCATCCGCGTTTTTATTATCAATAATAAAAAGACAGTTATATATTTTAAAAGCAATTATTACAACAGTTATAACTATATATATATAATAGTACTCTTTCATATATTAAGATAGATACATTATCCACCTAGCGAGATTTTCAAAATTATTATGTGCTAGATATAATTAAAGAATTTTAATCACTACCCTCCATTACCGCAATATTCATTAATTATTTTATATGAATTGTATAATTGTTGTGGACTTTTATAGTTTTTATAACGTTGAAATTGGTTTTATACGTTACAAGATTTATTATCCATTCAATGACGTTGATTTTATTTTCTTAATTGAAAGTTGTATGTAATGGTTATCAATAGAATTACATCTCCTATGCAATATATATAATACGGGCTTGTGTGTTTCCTTCTTCTAAAAACAGTTTTCTAGCTTTTTTTTTTTTAAAAGTTAATAAAATTATGAATATTTTTGTGATGTTATGAATGATTTTTGTGGTTATACATTTATTTTTCTATATTTTATACTTATTACTCTTTAATAGTTTTTATTATAGGAAAATCTTTTGAGTTACATATTGTATTATATATAGAGAGAAAGAGAGAGAAAGTGACTTTATTATTTGTTTGGTCTCCTTCTCTTTTATCTTTTATTCTATAATATGTTACTATACTTCTATTTTCGTGGAATATACTATCATTTAATCTGCAATTCCTGAGAAATAAATTCAAAAATAATAGTGGAATGACAAATCTATGTATTTTATATACTAACCGGTAACAAAAATTTGAGAGTAATGATTTGTGTTTACTTTACAATAATAAATAATTATATGTTTTGTTATTTGATTTATGATATTTAATTTTATACATTCATAACTCTCAAAATACTATTTTCAAATAAAATTCATGTTAATTATAAAATCATTATATGAAATTTATCTTTAAAAAAATGAGATCATGAGAGATCAGATGAAACTTATGAAAAAAAAAAAATCAAGTAAATCACTAAATCAATTTATAAGAGAAATGGGAAAAAAAAAAAACAACACTAAGGAAACCAATAAGAGAAGTATATCATTTAAATTCAAAAATAAAATAACAAAGAAAATAAAACCAAGACCATGCTAGCCACCAAGGAAGGGTGAAAAAACACTCAAATAACCTCATAACAAAGACCCCATCATTATTTCTCTTTTGTATTATCCACTCTAACAACTTTTTTTTTTTAGCATCCTTTCTCAATCTCCTAAGTTTTTTTAGAAGTTTGAATACATTCATTTAACTCATTCCAATTATTTCTAATCATTACGAGATTACTATTCCATCATATCTACCTAATATTTAGATATTAACTTACACTCCTCAAACTTAGAATAAGGAGTCTAAACAAAGAAAACATCTTTAGAAGCATTTTTATGAGGCTTATCAGTCTTCAGAGTTGTTTGAACAAGACTATCTTGTCAATCAGTGTTTGAGTTAAAAGTGTACTCCAAAATCAAACCCACCTATCTCTTAGAAATCAAACTTTACTCCTTGTGAAACTCTATAGTAACATTAACAAATTGCAAAGATTTTCCATAAATCCTTTTTCCTTGTTCAGGAACTGTTTCATTATCCTAAAAAGAATCTCCATCAACAATGATTTTTTTGCTCTCAACGGATTGAACATGTACTATATGTGACTGTTTTAAAGCATTACGCTTATCATGATTTTCTTTCATAAGGAATTCCATCATCCATAACAGGTAAAGAGACAAAAGATTTGGAAAGAGCCAAACTCGTTTGATGAATACAATCACCCTCAAGATTACTTATTATGCTTAGCAATTAGAGAGAGATCAACAAGACTTAGCTCATAACTTGAAGTATGATGCACATCTACTGCCACAACATCAACATCAATATACCTTTTAGAAAGAGAATGTGCAACAACTTCATATTGTGAAGACATAACACCCTCACAATTAATCACTAAAACCTTTGGCAGATCCACAACGTAGTAACAATATCAACATCTTTCTTAGAAGGAGGTTGAGAAATAACTTCCTCTTTGGAAGACACAACACTTTCACAAATATTCTTTAAGACTTTTGGCACAAACCGCAACTTGCTCTTTAAATTTGTTTCACTATATTCCTCTTGCTTACTCCTATAAGAAGAAATCTCAATACCTATCATTTTGCAAAATGAACAAAAAGGAGGAAGTTATTTATATCCTATATCTTTTATAATGCTAAACTAGTATGCTCCACCAAAAGTTGTAGAGGCAAGATAGAGAGAAGATCGACATCTACAAGGACTCGAATAAGGACATCTCTCTTTGTTTTTCATAGTTCAGTCATCTAACATTAAGGTACTCTCAACCCCACATGCAATTGAGAAAATTGCCTTCAACCAATAACATTTCACGTGTAAGCCATGCACATGTACCCAACACTATGTCTTAGTTAATTTTATGGAGGCACGAACAAAACCTTTGCTCTATGCTATGACATCCCTTTTCTAATATAATATAATATAATATTAAAGATTTTATTAAGTATTATATAATCTCTCAAAATTTTATTAGAAAAGAAACATACGAATTCAATAGACGAAGTGATTTATAGCAAAAATAAAAAAGAGGAAGAAATCTTCGTCTACTAAAGCCATAATCTACTAATATAATCTTGATTGTAAGAAGCAAGTAAAGATAAGACAATGTCAAGCCATAACAAATATAGTGTAGGCCTGGACATTAATCAAACAATGCTTAGTAGATCAAGCATAGTATTAGGTGAAAAAAAGTTCAAGAATACAAAATTCAATAGAAGTTGAACGTATAAGTAACTTAAACCATAAACGAAGACCTATTTCAACAATAAGATCAATATGTGTGATATTGAATGAATATCATCACAAAATATGAAGAACTAATTCTTCAATTATCTTGTAGACAAAATAATCAATAGAATAAAGTCAGACGGAAGATCATTACTAAAGCAAAGTATAATGAAATAATCAATACAAGAATATTAGACAAAAGATATCAGAATAAACAAAACAAGTTAAACCATAAGGAAATGGAAATAGAGTCATCTAAGAATTAGATTGACAGATGAAAGGATATGTAATATTAGATGGCAGTAGTAAACTAAAAGAGACGAATGGAATAATACACAAGATTAGGCCAACAATAGGATTTGTCTAAGTCCATGATTTATTATCCATCTTGAGTTTGTTAAATCATGCTTACGACTTCCTTGTATCATTTAATTACATCAGAGTTACAAATATGAAATGAATAAACTCTTAATACAAAGAAAACTGTTACATGATACCTTTTTGTCTATATTACTCTATGTTATTTTCTCTCAAATTTCTTCTTTGTCTCTTTGGCCGAGACCCTTGTTTGCAGCTCTTCCTAGCCAAAAAGAAAGAAGACTAGGGTTTGACGGTCTGATCTCCTCTTTTTCCTTAACTATTTTGATGGAGTTTTGTCAAAGTAGAACCTGTAACCAAAGTCTTCTACCCCTCTGGCTCTGCTAGATCTCTTTGGAGGCTAGGTTGGGGACACTATCCATTCACATGAGTCTTTCCTAAGTCTCCAAAGAACTAGGTTGAGTTATCATCCATTAGAGGATTGGTGAAACTCTACTTGTTATTCCATAGGCGATTCATGAATCATAACCAAAGAAACTAGGGAAAAGAGACATACATACATATAAAACCACAATATTGCATATATTTTAATGAGAAACAAAGTTGACAAGTTATCTTTATAATGACTTTCGTCCCACAATCATCTGAAATATCAATCGGGATTAATACTTGGAAAATAAAAATCATCAAACCATTTATATGACAAAGTATCATTATTAACACATTCATTATCACTAATACTATAGAGAAATGTTGAAAATGATATTGATAATAAACAAATATGACATCTGCTTAAGACTGTTCGAGATAGATGAGCATGTGCACATACAAACCATCATCAACACTTTCACTCGTGTTAATCCTCAAGAAATTCAATCATTCATTAATGTGATGTCCAAATGACAACAACCATGATCATGAGACGCCCCCTCCCATAAGGAAATAAAATAATCATCAATAAAGATTATCATTCATTTTCTACAATGAAGTTTCAGAATTTCTAAGTAACTTTTTTTTAAAACATTTTTAGAAAGAACTTCGTGAGGCTTAGGGGTACCTCATAGAAAACACAAAACAAAATGCAATACATTAGTATATTTCCTTTCTCTATCGTGGAAATTTTGAAACGGAGCTTCCCCATCCTTATCTCTTATAAGTTTTTTGTATATTTCCTTTCATCATGTTTTTCATATTTGCAGTGAGAGCTCATACTTCCTATTTATAGAGAAGTCATGAGTTATTGTTATTCCTTTGTGACCATTTAGTTGTAATCCAATGGATTCCTTCAAATTTAGTTTGGTTTAGTTACTAAGAGATAAGTACCATGATGTAAAATATCTCTGACCCATAGTAGAAAATGGGTCCCATATATTCGTGGGTATCTCCAACAATATTTCTACATAGATTTATCTAGGTGTATCTATCTTTCCTAGGAAGTAATTCTTATCCGAAATATTTCCCCCCTTTTTAATCAATCTCCAATAGTTCCTTGGAAAATAGAGAGATTTACTATCTATACATTCTACATAAATTAGTCATAGTATGTCCTCTCGTTCTATTCGTTTCGTATGCAACATATGAAGAGTAAACCTTTAGCATAAAGACTATGCGTCTATATCTTCCTAATGGATGATTTCTCTCTCTATTACGTTCTAAGACCTTTCGTTCTGTCTTTTAGCTTTTATGATCGTCTAAAAACTTCATGATGTTTCTCCAAGGAAAATTTTCTATTTCTTCTAGACACATTTTGTTTCGTCTAAAATTGTTAGAATAATTATAAATGACTGTATCCATGACCTTTCTTCAACCCAAATTGGTTTAGATGATATAGTTTTATTGATTTAGATGATAGATGATATAAATTTTCATAATATTTATAATGTTGAAGAATTTTGGGATGTTACACTGAGCAAATGGCTTGCTTTGAGTCTATTTCGCTTAGCTACGTCAGAAATACTGCAGAATTGGACAAACCCCATTAACTCTTTTGATTTTGATTATTTAAGATTCTAAGTTGATTATGAGTTTGTTTTGATAAAAATATTCACATTTCTGTTATTTTAAGTGTCTAAACCAAGATTAAAACAGATAAATTGGACACTTATCATGACACCGAATATAATATCATCAACATAAGTTTGAACAATAGTGAAATCTTTGTTGAGTTCTTTGCGAAATAAACTTGTATCAACCTTTCCTTTAACAAAACCATTTTTCTAAAAGAAAATTGCTAGTCTATCATACCAAGTTGTTAGAACTTGTTTAAGACCATGCAAAGCCTTTCTTAAATTTGAATACATATCTTGATTGTGAAGGATCTTTAACTCTTAGAGGTTGTGATGGATTTCCTTCAATCTTGATCACTTTCAATCGATAAAAATGAAGTAGATGGGGGAAGCAGTGGAGGATTGTATATGTTTGAGTGAAGAGTGGAAGCTTGGTGTTTTTTGAGAGAGGTTCGACCAACTTTCAAGGAAAATATATAGGAGAGAGCTTAATTTGGAAGGCTATCCCAAGAAACTCAAGAATAAGTTTGAGACACAATTTTGATATCAATTAAATACTTATTCCAAGTTGAAAAGTACATGAATAAGGGATGTCTATTTATAGGAGAGGGTTCAACTGTGGGAAAGAATAAAGGAGGGAGAATTTAATTTTGAATTGCGCCATGTACCCCTAAAAATGTGGCACAACTTGTCCACGCATGCTTTTAACACTTGCATGCATGTGCAAAATGTGTAAACCATGCTCAAATCTCCATGTCTTAAATGTCCTAGGGTTTTTCTTCGGTTTAAGTGAGCCCAATTGAAATCCTAACAAGACTACTCTAACCATAGTTTAAGTCTAAATTAACATTCTACACTACAAGACCAAAATACCCTAGTTTACTCAACTCAAATATAATTTAATATCTTTTTGTTGATTGTAGCCTTGTACAACCAATTTAGCTTTATTTCTTACCACTTTGTCTTCTTCATCTAGTCTTTTTTAAGAAAGCCATCATAACCTGATCAGGAAGAGGAGGCACTAAAATGTAAACTTCATTTTTGATGAATTGGTTCAGCTCTCCATGACTAGAATATAGCCTTCATCTTTGGTTACACTTGAGACACTGAAACCACATACCTTTGCCTTTGAAAGATGATTTGGTCCTAATGTCATCATTTTTTTTTTTCACTTAAGATTTGACCTTAAGGATGAGATGAAATGTACTTCTAATCCTTTCTTAGAGTTTGGTTTTCATGATCTGGCTTAGGTAGATTTTCGTCTTATTCATTATTTGCCTTAGATATTTGTAGCTTGACTAGATTGACTTAGACATTTGTAACTTGACTTAGCCAATTTTCAATACTCCGCCAAAATTATTTTTAGAATAAATCTGCTTAGCACAGCGGACATCAGTCTATGAATTCTCTCTATTGAATGACCTTTTTTATACTTACTATAAAGAATGAATCCACTTAGCATATAAGGACTGTACATGAACAATGCAAATTTAACAATCCACTTAGCATTGACAATGCAATTTTTAGCGATCCACACTAAATCCTAAACTCATAAAGTTATATGGTTTAACTTTTAATTTGATTTCGATAATAAGACTTATTCTTTATTCATGGTTTAACTTTTAATTTGATTTCGATAATAAGACTTATTCTTTATTCATGTATTTTTAACTTTGCATTAAGTTATATAATAAGTTTGATAAACTGAATATGTAAAAATGCCTCCTATATATCTCAAAAATTTGATAGAAAGACGTTAACAATATGTTGAAACAAACTCAAACAACATCAGATTTAGTGACCTATGAGAATTATTTTATAAAAAGATTATAAATAATAATTATTCATAAAGACTCTATGATTATAATATTATAACCGTTAAAAAATAGTTAGTATATGATTAATTTTATAATAATTTTTTATTTTAATAATTATCATAACATTTATTTTTTAATTATATTTTTTATCATTAAAAGATGGATATACAAACATAGAAAAGCCTGTATTTTCACTAGTTTTTTTTTTCTTTTTTTTACAATTAATCAAATCACTTAACTTTGAAATCAATCATTTATTTTTCAGTTTTCCACATATTTATATTTTATAAAATAATTCATATTCCATTTTAGTTTTTCTTCTCAAAACCTGTTTTTTTTTTTTTTTTTTTTTTAAAATAGGTTAATTTCTAAATATTTTTTTTTTTTTATTTAATATATATAAAAAAATTGTTGTTAATAGTTAAAAATAAAAAAAAGAAAACATTTTATTCAAAGTAATTATTTTAATATTTTAAATAAAAATATCGAAACAAATTTTTTTTTATTATTATCGTCAATATAACGCAACTACCTTACAATTTTAAATTAAAATCAGTAAATTACCTTACCGTTCCTAAGAAGGAAAGCCGTTTCCCGCCATTTTGTACCAAAGGGCCAAATTATTTGGCGCGGATTCAGAACCTTAGAAACAACTCCAACTCTCACTTCACACTATCGCCGATTAGGATTTTCGTATAGAGAAGGAAGAAAGTCATGGAAATCTTTCATCCTCAGAGTCGCAGGAACTTCTTGTCTTCCTCCAACGACGCCGTTTCTGTTCCCACCATCCCCCTCTATCGCTCTGCTCCCACACTCGAAGTTAGGCTCGAGGAGTTCGAGTCCTTCGCCATCGATCGCCTCCGAGGTCTAGTTTCTTCATCTCTGCTTTTGTCGTCTTCAGATTCTTCCAAATTGTTAGATCTGCTTCAAATTCCCTCTCTGTTCGTGTCTAGGGTTTCGATTATCTACTCTGCTTATAACTCTGTCCTCTGCTCAATATATGCATATGATTATTGATTTAAGAAATGAGTATATTGTTGAAGTCGAAATCCGAAATGTACAAGCGATTCGTGTGTTTTTTTTTAACATGTTGAATTAGAATCGGAATCGTGTGTATGTTTGTTGTTCAACTTGCGTTGTGGCGGACATTTTGCAAGTTTTGTCGTTCTGTTTTGATGGATATATTTCTTGTTGCAGTTCTCAAGGGGATTTCTGATGGTATGTCGCGGGGGAAAAAACCAGAAGAAATGGATAATTTGGTAAATAAAATTCTGTATTTGACAATTTTGATTTGTCGGCTCTCTCTTATGCTTGACAAAAAAAAGTAATGCTGTGTGGTTGACTGTTGCCCCGTGAACCACCTCTTGTACAGGTAAAGGACCTGTTGAAAGTGAATATGAGACACCAACACGCATCTGACGATCTGAACAAGGATATTATATCTCACTTTGTTCTTCGTCTTGTGTATTGCAGAACGTAAGAGCTCTTCTTTTTTTGTGCATTTCTATTTTGCCATGGAAAAGAGTTCTCAATTTTTACCTTGTAAAAATAAACGGAAGGTTACTACAAATTGAATAAATTGGTAATGACGATAGTTTAAGACCATTGGCTTCAATTACATGTATTGACCATATTTTATATCTGTGTATGCTTTGCCCATATAAAGGCAAGGAACATAAATCTTTTAAAAGATGCCATAAGAAATCCTTTTTAATTTTTAAATTGTTCCACCGGTCCTGAAATTCCTAATTGCATGCATGTATTCCCAGGGAGGACTTAAGGAAATGGTTTCTTTCCATGGAATCTGCACTCTTCCGCCACCGTTTTCGTCTGAATCCTGAAGCTCAGGTAAAATCTTCCTATTCTATATTGCTCTTGAATTTCAAGTTAAGTACTTCTTCATCATATACTATGCTTATGAGTGCACAGAGGGCAGTCATGGAAGAATTTGACCTTCCTTACAGGGCCGTTAGCAATGTGGAATTTGAGGTAGTTACATGCCATTAGTTTTATTGGTTTTCTCTTGACTCTTGATTTTAAATTTTACTGTGAAGTTGATTTATGCAAAAACTATTTTAGTTCTGAGGCACAAAAACATCTTAGTACCTTATAAAAACTTGTTTTTATTACTTTCAGAGCATAAAGGAGAAATTAGGACAAGTTGCACGCTCTATGGGTCAGCGCGCTGGTAGGAGCATATTGCTTACTCTTGTCAATTGTCGTTTACCATGTTGGTAGATATGATTTGTTAAATAAATAGGAATATTTTTTCCTAAGATCTAGGGCATATTTTTCCTTCCTATTTTAAGATTTCTTTAGCATGTAAATCCATTACTGAGCTAGCCTTTGTATGGGATAATTTCTGAAAGGAGATATCTAGGATCTTTTAAGTGGTGTATTTGCACTTCTGTTCTGCAAGAAAAAGAAAAAAATTGACACATTTTTGATTTTATTGCCCTTTTTTTCCTCTTCAAGTTTTATTTCGTTATTTTATTACTTTTTCAAGTCTACTGAGCTTATGTGTTGCTTTGCCCGTTTCCTTTCTTTTTGCAGCTGATGCTATCTTCTACAAGGTATGTGTTATATCTTGTATTTCCTACTTATGTCTTGCAAATGAAGATATCCATGCACAGGGTGACATGCAGTTCTGATCTAATATTAACTCGGTGACTGTTTTAAATATTTCTTATCCTTCTCTGTAGAAAATAGTTTCTCTTAATAAAACTATTGAATTCTACTGATTCCTGCTTGCTCACATAAAGGAGAAAGAAAGCAGTTTACTTGTTCAAAATATTTTAATCTATCAATTTTTTAGGAAATAGTGATTAGTTATCCTTGTCTCTTTATTTTGAAAGCTTGTTTCTTTGTGAGTGAGGGAGTGAGAAACATAGAGAGATCTTCTCTCAGCACCTCAAATTGAGTTCTTTTGGGATGATTCGGTTAGTGAAGATTTTGAGAAAAATAGACCTTGCTATTTTGACTACTCAAAGTCACTTCATTATTCTTTGAAAGTTCAAGATACTTTTCCCTTTCTTTCCCATTGTAGCTTGGATCAGTCTTTGAAAACAAACTCCTGTTCCTTTTTTGTACGTAGGTACAGTAATTATTGACATCAAATAACCCATTCAGAACTTGTTTACATTGACATTTTAGACCCTTCATGCTGAAAGAGTTACAATTTTTGCTACTAATAGTTTTTCTCATGGAGTGGTTGTTTTCTTGAAGCTTGTTTTTGTAATGCTCAGAAGCTTGTTTGTGTGAGTGGAATATGAGAGTATATCTTGTTTCAACTCAGTTTTTGGCACTGAGAACATAAACACGTGTCTTTGATTGTATCTGTCATATCTACAAATAAGATTGATTAATCTTGTTGGAGAAACCTCTTTAAAAATGCATGTGTGGCAATTTTATAAAGTGGTCATTCTTATGCGTCTGACTTTCATGTTGCATCATATATTTGTGTCAACTAACTTTGCTACTAACTTTCTAACAGAGTAAGAACCCACACATTTTGACTGCTAGCATTCTTCATTAGTTTTTGGGTTACAACATTTTGTATATCTTTCCGTTCATTCCATTATAGGTACCGTTTGAAGAAGTTCCAGAGCTTGTGGCTGGGCGGAAAGTATTAATTAGTCAAGGATATGCATATGTTGCAATGAATCAGGTTGACTAGCGTAATTACTTATTAGTTCGTGCTTTGATCATAGTATTGGTAGTATTAAATCATATTTATGTTTAAATTTTGCTTCCTTCCTAGATTGTTTCACTTGTAGCCACACTATTCCGCAGTCAGTTATCAAAGACACTCATCCTTACAAACAGGTTTCATTGGCCATTTGCGTTTCAATAATTTTTCTCTTGTATTCTCAATTTTCTTCCTATAAATGCATGATGGGATTTAAGTTTCTTAAAGTTTTCATGTGATTGTTGTAGAAAATGGACATCTTCAATTAGAGAACAAGAGAAACATAGGTTGACTCCTGTAAGTGTGATTGTGGTTTTAGTATATCAACTGATCCTTTCTTTGTCATAAAACTTGACTAGCTTTCTATGTAACTGTAGATTGTGGAAGCCCTGTGCTCAAGTTATCTGGGTCCTGACTATTCTCAGGTAATTCAAGCGGTATATTTGTTCAATAGTTTCTGTTGTTTGGTATTTACGTGATGGTGGATTGACAAGTTCACTGTGGTTGAAACCTTTGCAGTCAAGAGAATATGCTGATATATCACTAAAGGACATTGATCAAGTTGCCAAGAGCTCATTTCCTTTATGCATGCGTCACCTATTTGATAAGGTTAGATATTGAAATAAATTACGCTCATGTGTTTCTTCCCTCTTGATTAATATGCAGTTTCTTGCTCTTATCTCTTTCGTACTGAGCTGAGTCCTTATATTGTTTTTCGGTTGTATCTCACATGTCCTGATTTATACCACTATGCAGCTGAGAGAGGATCATCATTTAAAGCATGGAGGGAGGATGCAACTAGGCCTCTTTCTCAAGGTTTCTTTTGTCTACCATGAGCATAATAAAACAAAATACTCTATGTAGTCTAGATGATTATAAGTTTGAGGTGTTAAATGAGGCTTCACCCTTCACGTGTTTCTTTACACATGGGTTGGGGAAAGGAAAATGATTGGCAGGAACTATCTTGACAGTTTAAGTTACTTTCTCGAGTTTCAAGTTAATTAGCTACATATACAAGTGGAACAATGACCAGCACCTCTTGCTGAAATTGAATTTTATGCTTTTATATGGTATCGAGCCTGAGAATTTTTGTCAGTTTTCCACACTTTGACTCGTTTCAATTGGGAAATTTGGGACAATTCTCTGCTTTGAAGAACACAGGTTATGGTTGCATGATTATGATTGGTTCAAAAAATTTGTGCTTATTTGTAGCATTGCCAGAAGTAATACACTTTGATTCATGTTCATTCTGATATTTGATGGGAATATGCTTGACTAATGTAGAAAATCATTTAGATATCGTAATCCATTTACTTCTTGATTAATGCTTATCTGTTTTTTCTGATTTGTCTTCTTTGTTCTCTGATCTGTTCTTTCTCCATAAGTAGGGTGTTGGCTTGAATCTGGATGATGCACTTGCGTTTTGGAGGGCAGAGTTCTCTAAAAAGGTATGTACAATTCTTGTAGGTTATCTATTAGGAAAGTAAAATCTGATAATTCCTTCAGACTTTGAAATTAAATGTGAACTTACCTTTTTCAGTTACATGAATGGCAATTAGAATGACAACAGATTTAGAGTTTGCTAATTTTTACACATTATTTCATAACACTTTTGAATCATTTCGAATTTGTATACCTGCATTCAATTTATTCCATATCTCTGTAAACATCTAGGTATATAGACTTTGAATAGGTATTTCCTAAGCTGTTTCCTTTTCATTAAATTACATTAGCAACTAATCAAATGTAAGATCCTATTGTAGGTTGGTTTGGAGAAGTTTGAGAAACAATACGCATACAGCATACGTCATAATTATGGAAAGGAAGGGAAGAGAACTGTAAGTTTTGAACTTTCTACTGATTTTTGAGATATTTCAAATATATAGGTGGTGATGACCTTTTTTTTTATTGCCATTTTCCAATTTTAGACTAGATTTTACGCACCCATTTTCATTGTGGTGTTAGCTTGCATTTGTTTCAACTAGTAATATTTTTGTGATGCTGCAGGATTATACTCCCTATTCTTGTCCAAAGATTATCTCATCGACTCCTGGAACGGGAGATCATCATGGTTGCCCCTATCGACATTTCAGGTCACTCTTAATATTTGTGTTCATAGGATGGTTTAGTTTTTGTGATCCGCTGTCAAATAAATGTTTTAATAAAATTAATACTCTAACTTAGTACAAGTTTTTCCTTTTGAAAACAATGATCTTTTAATGAATTATGACGGGAACCTGGTAGATTGCACCAGGGAGTAAGCTGCACATCAAATAAAGTTGAAGGGGTTATAGTTTACTAGGTTTTAGTTATCATTGGAAATGTTTATTCCGTTCAGTCTCCTTAAAAGTATTTTATTTTTGTTTGGACGTGACCTAATATTTAATTGATGTCGTTTGAATTTAATAGCGAGGAGAATCTGAGAGCTGCTCTGGGCCGAATGGGGGTAAACAGTCGAGCAAAGGAAGATGTGATAGACAAAGCGAGAAATAGACATTATCAGGTAGGCCTAAGCACAACCCGCTGAACTTCAGTAGTCCATTTCAACCATTTGATTTGATATCTGATTATGTGGATGACATTTATGTAGTTGGCTTGCACCTTGACATTTGAAGCTCTTCATGGCGTGCCGTGTGATGCGGGGATTAACCATCCAAATCAGTACTTCAGTGACAGTAGAAAGATATTACAGTCAAAGGTTGGTTACAGTTTACTAATTGTGGTTCAAATCATACTTTTGATATACAACTTTAATCACAATTACGAACGAGCTAGGTTTGTGATATGATGCAGTGTCTTTATTAAGTACGTTGCTTTTTGCCACAATTGAGGCCACTAGTGTAATATGCTATATGCCTTGTGGCCCATATTGTGATTGCAGATTTGCTTAATTATATGAATGTTACTGAAAACATAACATGAATTAATCATGACGACAGTGAAAGAGTAATAAATTAAACTAAATTACAATTTACAAGCATCCCATAACAAACGATTAGTTTTGCCGGACATAATATTCTCCAAAGATCACAAATCGCTGAGTCCTACCTAATCTCTTCTGATGTTTAATGAAGAATGGCAAACTTATATAGACAGAAGTAGATGTAGCAATGTATTAGCAATCTTGATAGACCCGTGTTTTGGATGAAAGACAACTATTGAGAAACCCACATTGTCTATACATAAGTTGGTACAAATCTTATTTTACAAATTGACTTTGTGATGATAAGTTAGATTTAAATTATACTTTTTTAACCATTTAGATTTTATCTTAGTTAAGTTTGTTGGGTTTTGTGTCACTTGTCATCAGAGTCTCTTCTAGATTATATTCGAGATATTTAGATCTGAAGGGAATGTTGCAAGTAGATTTATTGAGGTTAAGATAAGCTTAAATTTCAGTTCTAGAAGTGGAAGGTGGTCAATGTTGGTAAATAAACCAAATTTTTATGGTGGAAAGTTATGCAATATCCCTTTGCTAGTCAAAATTTCAATCGGTTTTGGAGTATGCTTATAATTCTCGCACATCACAGTTCATACATGTATACAATAAGTAAATAATATCACTAACGTGATATCTACTTTGTTGACTTTGTTGACCTAAATGCCATAGAATCTGCTCTATGCAAACACCTAACGTTTTTTTTTCATTGTTATATTTTTCAAAGCAGAAGGATTCTTCAACCTAGAGTATTTTGCTTAATGCAGACTATTGGTGCAGTGCCCCTTCTCAGGTTGACTTTTGAGCTTTCTGTCTTCTTTTTCCTACACACTTTTCTGTACCCTTTTTCTGTTTCCTTGTTCTCAAAGCTGAAAAAATATATTTTGTAAGCCGAAATAATATGTATCCATTTATTGAAATATATATGTCGATAAAATAACGAATATTGACACCTTTGAATCAAATATTGAGGTGTGTATTCCTCTATTTATAGCTACACTGTTATTGTTGTTATTTCAGATTTCTAAAATCTATAATTGTGCACATTTAAAGTTCATGTAGGCCTTTAGTTGGTGCCTATACTCATGGACTTGCAGAGAGACAATGTGGTAAAATCTTCTATGCATCTTCGAAAGCAGTTCAATGGAAGGCGTTGGAATTCTAGTAATATATCATCCTGGACAGCTGGTTGAAGGTCCTGCGCGATTATATTCTTTGCAGTATAATTTTCTTCTGTGTAGCCAAACGCTTGCATGTAACATGCCTCTTATTTTAATTTAGTTGGGTGTAAAATTGCAAGTGTTGTCGCTCAATTATGCCATTAAACTGTACAGTACAAAAATGACACCAATGAATCAGGGTGAAATAGCGAATCCTTAGGTGGGGGAGCCATTCAAGAAAATATAGCTGCAATCAGCGTTTGATATTATAGGGGCATTTAGTCCACAAGCATCCAATGGGTAGGGATTTTTATGAATTCGAATAGTATAGCTTTATTTATTGAAATTTAACACGGACATTGGTTGGCGAATATTCGACATTTGTATTTTAAATGTTTAAATATTTTTTTATATAATAAATGTTATTCCGATAAACGAGTTCACTTCTACCATATATTTGAATTGTTGTAAATTTGTGTAGGCTTGGAATGATGCTAGTGAAAGGGCGAGAAGTGAGGAAACGAGGAATAACACCTTGATAGCGTCGAAGAAAAAAATATAAAGCATGAGAATAAAATAAGTAGAAAAGAAAAAATGGGTGAAATATTAAATGAAATATATTTTTGAAAGTTTATTGATTTGAATAATTTTGAATGGAGAGAAATGAATATTCAAGACTATAACTATTCCAACAACTGGATCCCATTTTGTTATGGGAAAATTTGTCTTGCTATTACATCTTTACTAAAATATATCTATTTTGTTTCAGTTTTTCATTCATCTTATACCCATCATTGTAACAAAATTGTAGTATTTTAGTAAAGAGAAAATGATGGGATAAATAAATAAAAATAGCGTCTCTACGCCCTTTTTATTTGCTCCTAACAATTTGAAGAGACGAACACTAAATCGCAATTTTAACAAAAGAATAATCGATTTAGTGTGGATAATAAATTGTTTGAATGTAAATGAACACTAAATTACTATCACAATAAAAATAACCGGTTAAGAGTGTGGATAATAGATTATCTAAGTGTAAAGAATAACGTCTTTTTAATCTTTTTCAATTTCTTTATTTTCTATTTCTATTGAACCAAAACTTTTACTTTTATTTTATTTCTATTTATTTTTTTTTTCATTCAAATTTTTAGATATTTCTTTTCTTCTTGTCAAACTTATCCATAATTGTAATACTAAAATATATTAAAATGGTATTGATTGATGAGTTTGATTAGGTATTATCTTCATCTTTATTTTTAAAATAAAAATTTATTCTTGTCATTATATTTAATAGATATGATATTTTTACTTGTAATAACTAACAAATATATTTGTGTCTCCTGGACTTCCACTTCTAAAAGTAATAAAACATTCAATAGACTTAGCTTCTCCAACAAGTCTTTTCAATAGACTAATTTATAAGACTAACCCTCAAGATACTAAAGAGATATAAAATTAAGTAAATGACTTGTCAAAGAAAAGTCTCAGTCCCTGTGTTGTTCTTAAATTATTAGTCCCTAAGAAAATTGGGTCATGGAAATATGTATATATTGTAGTGCCATCAATATCACTGTAAAGTATAAACATTCAATAGCTAAGTTAGATTATATGTTGGATGAGTTATAAGGAGCTAACATATTTTCTAAAATTGGTCTTAAGAGTGATTACCATCAAATAAGAATTAAAGAAGGAGATGAATGAAAAACTAATTTTGATATCAGTTAGATCATATGAATGGTCAGTCATACCTTTTAACTTAACCAATGCTTCTAATACTTTCATGAGATTGAGGAATCATGTGCTTAGGGATTGTATAAGCAAGTTGGTTGTTTTCTACTTTAATGACATCTTAATTTAGTAGAAGTCTAGATGAGCATATAGGTCATCTTAAAAACACAATTGCTTTGCCAACTTGGATAAATGTACCTTTTGTAAGGAAAATGTGGTCTTTCTTACATTCAAATTTGGAAAAGATAGTGTTTATGTAGACCATGAGAAAATACATGCTATCCAAGAATGACTCACCCTTAAAACTCAGTTTTAAGAGAAGGCTGAAGGTTTCACAAGGTAGTTAGCTTTTATATAAGATTTGTAGGAGACTAATCCACTCTTGGTTCTCCTCTTAATGAATTTGTTACAAAAGATGCGCCTTTCATATGGCGTGAAAAATTAGAAAAACCTTTTGAAGATTTAAAGGATAAGTTAACCCATGCTTCCATTATAGCTCTTCTAAACTTTTCTCAAACTTTTAAGTAGGAGTGTTATGCATTTGGGGGTTTTGTGTTTATATCAAGATGGTAATCCCATTGCTTACTTTAGTGAAAAATTGCATGGACCCATCTTGAACTATTCCACCTGTGATAAAGAGTTTTATGCTCTCGTAAGAGCCCTCTAAACATAGGAGCACTGCGTAGTGACTAAAAACTTTATCATATACATTGATCATGAGTCACTTTTATATCTTTGAAGGCAAGGTAAGTTAAATAAAGGGTAAGTTAAATAAAAGATATGCTAAGTGGGTAGAAAGTTTGGAACGGTTCGATTATGTTATTTACAAGAAGGAAAAGTAAAGTAGTTGTATATGCTTTATCTAGAAGACACACATTACTCATTTTTTTGAGCTTTCATATTATACAATTTGATATCATAATGAGTTGTATGATCATGACAAACTTTCAATCCACTTATCTAAGTTTTTTCAAGAAGCCTCTAGATGGGTTCTACATTTTTGAGGGGTATCTTTATATAATGAGAAAACTTTGTATACCCTAGGATCCATCAGGAAACTTCTTGTAAAAGAAAGTCACGAAGGAGGTATCATGGGCCATTTTGGAGTTGATATGAATCTTGCTTTCTTGAAAAATAATTTTTATTGGCTACACATGGGAGTAGATGTTCAAAGGTTTTGCTCTAAATGCATAGCTTGTCTTCAAGATAAGTTTAAGGTGATGCCATATGAACTCTACACACCCCTTCCTATAGCTAGCACGTATTGGATTGACAATAGTATATATTTTGTGCTTGGTTTCTCAAGAACCTAAAGGGGTTTGATTCTATCTTTGTGGTAGTGGATCATTTTAATAAAATGACTCATCTCATTCATACCATGCCACAAAGTAAATTATGCTACCTTTGTCTCAAGACTCTTCTTTGAAGAAGTTGTCATATTTCATGGTCTACCTAAGACTATAGTATTTGATATAAATGTTAAGTTTTTAAGTCATTTTTGGAAAAAATTTTGGGAAAGACTTTGAATTAAACTATTGTTCTTTACCACATGTCACCCTCAAATAGATGGAAGGATTGAGGCAGTGAATATGTCTCTATCCACTTTGTTGAGGATAATCATAAAAATATATTTCTCACACATTATTTTCTTATAATTGAGTAATCCACAAGACTACTAATATTTTTTCTTTTGAGGTTGTATATAGTTTTAACCTATCACTCATTCTTTTTACTTCCACTTCCGAATACAACTTCCTTATTTCATAAGGAATGAGTGTCTAGATATGTTTATGAAGAAGTATCATGAGAATCTAAGAGACTATATTGAAAAAGAAAAACTTAAAAATATGTTAAGTTTGGTTGCATTTGAGAATGGAAAGGTTTTCCTTTCGGAGGTAGTCAAAACATAGTAATGGAAACATCTTCTAAACCAGGTAGTGGAAGAAAGAAAAATTTCAACTCTCCAAATTTCGGGAAGAAACTCAAAATTTCCTCTTTCAATGAATGATCATTCAAGAAGAATTAAGAGAATATTTCTCCCATGTTATGACCTAAGAGAACAAGAAGAAAATATTTAAGCCATCCAATTCTCATTCAATCAAAGGTAAATTTTACAAAAGGCGTGTGATTTTATTTATAGATGTCTAATCTCTTTCCACCTAATGACATAAAGGATGTGGAATTAAGAAGGCTGAAATATGACAACCAAAGGCTGCAAAGGCCCTACATTTAGGGCCCAAAATTGACCTATTTTTTGCCTCTCTCGAGTGATGTGAGACTTCCATACTTAAAGTCTTTTTCTTCTATACCTTGGTCGAAAAATACCTATATCTTTATAGGGCTTTTGGCTCTTTTTCAATCCCGAGGCATTCTTCCTGCACTTCCATAATTTGTTGTAATTATCCTTGGTAAAAAGACTAAAATAGTCTTCTTAAAAATAAAAGTTTGGTGAGTAAGGATACTAGCAATGATGATTCATTTTGTGTGTGTTGAATATTGTGGCTACTGAATTGTGGGGTGGTCACTTGTGGTGGCTGGTCACTTCTTGGGTGGTCGTGGTGGTTGGAGGTTGGTGGAGGTGATTTGAGTGGATATGGAGAGGGTTGAGGTACGTTTTTATGATTTGGTTTTTTGGCTTCCGGATTGAACAATTCAATAGATATCAGGATTGTACAATCTGATATGTGTTTGGTTTAAACTTTTGACTTCCAGATTGGTAAAATATAGAATAATGAATGGCTTTCAAATTGTGGTATGGGGATTCAATCTAAAATAGAAATTTATAATATTGAATTGTACAATCCGAAAGGTAATTTCTATTCCCGATTAACTTTCAAATTGTAGTATCTGTAATATATTTTTGTGTTCTGGATTGAATCATTCCGAAATACAAACATATGTTACAGATCCTACAATCCGGAATAGAAATTACCTTCCGGATTGTACAATACGGTATTCTAGAAGTCATTCATTATTGCAAATTCAACCAATCTGGAAGACAAAAATGTGCATACCATAAACTAATTTTGATGTACATTTCAAGGAAGAGACATAGCAAAAATGCATCCATGTCTTGTTAAAGAGTGATTATTCTTAATTAAAAAGTGATTCTTAATCTAGAGAGGGAGGCTGATTGAGGAAGAAACGGTGCAAGATGAAGCAGTGTAAGAAAATGGCGCATGAGGTGAAGGGTAGTGGGTTTAATAAATTTTTTACGTAAGAGAAATTTCGTAACATCAGATCTGTTGTGGAGGTGCAGGAAGATATCATGGAGGTGCAAGAAGAATGCATCTTCAATCCTACATTAAGGCCCAATTGAAGCCCAAAGGAGTCTCTTATATCTCGAGATAATCCTACAAAATACAAAGAAGAATGTAAACCTATACAATTTGTACAAGACTAAGAAGAGAGAATAAAATCCTAGTGTTCTACTATTCAAATGTAGAGTCCTCTTTCTTGATGTTTGATCTTCTTTTATCCTCTTAATCAAAAGTTTTGTGATTGGATGATTTTCATACCCTCCCTCTTAAGAAGAATCTGTCCTCAAATTTGAATGATGTTTAAAGATAACAACATCTGTTGATGGATTTATTATCTTTCTCTAAGATTAAATACCAATCTACAGTAAACAACAAACAAAAGGGGAATAAATTTCTTTATTAAAGAAAACTAAGAAAAATGTTTCTAAAAGAAAAGGTAAAGAAACAATAGCCTTTATTTTTCTTGCAAAAGTTATTATATGAAAAACTAAGGATCATTGTTTTGAAAAGATATTTTCACTTTGTTTTAGAAATTGCTTTGTGTTATGCGACAACAAAACAAAGTGTTTTTTTTAGATTTTTTAGAAAAAAAGATAAAGTCATTATCTTTTAAGGAAGAAGACTTCAAAATTGTACAAGTATTTTAAAAGTTTCTTCTTATCTACTTCACTAGAGGTTTGTTTACTTAACTCTCATTCTTTTCTAACTTCTTCTATTTTTTTTTTCTTTTTCTCTCTTTTCTTCTTCAAACTCTTTTTTCATTTTCAATTGATGCTCTTTCATTTGTTGAGGTATGAGAGGATACAAAATTACATTTTCTGATTTCTAATTTGTTATTGTTTTTAGATTGGTTATCTAGGTTTGTAATCTTTATAATGAAGAGTTGATAAAGCTATAGATCCTCTAAGGGTGTGAGAGTTGATAGAGCTATATATCCTTTTAATACAAAGTGTGTTGTATATTCTCATGAAGGGTTCAAGATTTGATTGTTGTATAATTTTTGAGAAAGTTAGTGAAACTAACAATTCTCAAGTTGAATTGTTGAGATTAAAGTAGGATCAAGAGGATCTAAACTAGTATGAATTTGTTTTGAATGACTTTGATAAATCCTTTTTCCCTTTTTGAGGAGGCTGAAATAAGACCACCTTTGTTTTGTGGGAAAAATTTCTCGAACTGGAAAAATAGAATGAAACAATTTGCATAATCAATTGTTTAATTTTATTGTAACTAACAAAGTGAAAACTGAGGTATATGAACAAGAAACACAGGTAGAAGCTAGAGTAAAGAACATCATATCCCATCAATATCTATGGATATTTGATTGAAGATTCTCTCTTGTAAGAAGCAAAGGTAGTCTCCACATGTTCAAGTAAGTGAAACACCTCTATCACCACCAACTGAAACATCTTCTTGACTACCTCAAACTTTAATTGTACATATCAATCCGCCAACACCCACAATTAAACTCGTCTAAGTCCTTAATGACAAAGATGAGTGTTATAAACACTCTATCATCCATAAACTCCTATAGACTCAACAACATACATTTCTTACCAACCAACATGTTCTTGTGATCCTTACCTTTCGAAGAAGAATAACAAATCACCATAAAATACCTCAACATACCACGTTTAAACCTTGATCTTCTTCCCAAGCCAAAAGCTTTCCCCTTCTTAACCTTAGCCCAGAACCTCAAACGTACATGTTTACTCCCTATTTGAGGCACATAAAGTAATTTATTGGCTAAGCCCTACACTTTGTAGTGAAACCTTCCAACCTTTATCAATATATCTTCACCTTCCACCATACATTATCATTAAACTTTCAATAACATGGGCTAGGATTTATCACTCTCATCTTCCACCTTTTCTAAAACCCTTTTGTGTCCATTTTGAAGCAATGCATGTGGTGCAACCTAGTGTCAGTTCTAATGAGTACTTAAGTGAGGTTTTCAAACAGAAAATCAAGCTACACACTTGCTTAAAAGTTAAATGCCTCAAGGAAAAAGCTAAAGAAACAAAGAAGACTCAATTTGAGTCTAAAGCAAAGATAAAAGCCAATAATGAAACTCAAGCTAAGGTTGTTAGAAAAGCCAAAGACCATGACCATAAAGGGGGCATTGTTGAGGCATAAAGGGGATTTCATAAGATTACACACAAGTTTAATTTTGAGAGTCTTGCTATGAACATCCATGATTTTGATGATAACAAATAATCTTATATTTTTGTGTGTTTAATAAAGTTACATGGTGTGAAACAAGTTAAATAAGTCTATAAGACTTAAACTTGAAGAAATTCTATCGAAGTGTTAAATAATAAGAAGTCTAATAGAAATGCAAGACATACCAAAGTCTATATAAAGAATAGATTCTACTTGAAGAGTATAAGAAGTAAAACACTTAAAGACAAGACACATGTTCAGAAAAAAGTAGACAAAGTTCACATGCAAGGTAAAAATAATAATAGATATTTCTAAAAATAATAATAGATATTTCTGAAAGAGTAAACAAAGCAAAGCATGTGAAAGCAAGATGCATGTACAAGAAAAATAGGTGAAGTTTATCATAACATACAATTTGAATTGCAATAATATTTACAAGTCATAAGAGTTGACTCGTTCATCCTAAGGATGATTTTGACACATCGGTCCAACTATAAGAGTTTGTATACTCAATATAGTGTTATCACTATTATAGAAAGAAATTATATCTATAAAGTTGTCCTTCACATAATAGTTAGAATACAACCAAGAAAGTTTATCAACATAAATTCAAGATTGTTTTAAAAAGTGTTGACACAAAGATAAAATAACATGTAATCTATAATGATATTTTTTTAGGATATTTAATAACATGTAATCTATAATGATATTTTTTTAGGATATCTATAAATAGAAGTTATGACATGTAATAATGACTAATATTTGAAGAGAATGTAACATATGCAACTTATGCAAAACAATGCATGAATAAAATATTAAAAGCTTATAAGTATTAGTTTATAGATCATCCACTAATGTCTAAGAGTGACCGTTATTTATAAATTCTCCACTTGTATTGATATCTAATATCTAAAACTAAGACTGTCTATATTTCATATCTTATTTCTAAAAGTATCCTTATAAATCTTTCAAAGTTTTTTAGAAGTAGTATTGTGAACTTGATTAAGAATGGTATTATTTGCTTAACTAGGAGTGATATTGCATAGACATGTTTTATCTTAGAAGGAGATAAAAGGATAGTTTACAAATTTTTTATTTTGTATTGGATATAAGTTAGTAGTAACAGAGAGAATATTTGTAATTATTAATTTATTAATAGAATCATTTACGGTTGGTGAAGGATAGCTAATTATAACCTAAATTAGAGTAAATAAGTATAAAAACAAAAATGATCACTGTTGTTATTTTTGTTGCATGTATATAAACCCTTGACAATTTTCCCTTGACAATTTTATAAACACGTGTGAACATTTTCTAAAACTATTAAACAATCTCATACAACTTGTAATATATAACTTGTTTTGCATATTCTATTCTTTCTAACACCTTTTATTTCACTTACAGTGTGACACATTTACTTTTAGTTTTTTTTTTCGTTGATAAATCTCTAATTTGCATAAAGTACATGTGATTGACAGGATGATCTTGTTGATAAATGATGAGTAATATCTTAATAATTTGTAAATGAAATTAATAACCATTCAAAACTCATTATTATTTATTATGATAAATAATCAAATTTTGTTAAAACCTGTACCAGACAATTGAATACTATACTAGAGTAATCTGGTGAGAGTTGATAAAAGTCTAACACTAAAATGAGCTGACAAACGGACATAAAAAATAACATTAAATATGAATTGTTATTTAACGTGACACATAAGCAAATTTTAACTCTATTAACAAACTTTCATCAGAATTTGGTTGGCATACATAATATGGGAAGGACTTAATTTGAATATATTATTTTTTTAGAAAAAATCAAATTATTTCAAGATTAAAAGTTATTTCCTATCTTTATTATTTTGTTAATTTAACTGCCGTAAATAAAGAGTAAATGAAATGTAAATCTTAATTTCCTTTATACCGGGTAAATTCTAAAGCATAAAGACAAGGAAAATTTAAATTTTAAAAATTCAAATACCTTAATTCTAGAGTGAATCAATTTCATTAGCCTATGTTGATTGGGCTATCTATTCGGCTTGCTTCCTAGCTTCCTTGCCTAAATTTATTACATGAATGTGAACTCCAAATGAAGCTTAATTACAAACACTATTTGTACTTAAAAATTAACTTAATGTCTACAAGTACAATAGATACAAAATAAAAAGAATATTTTCTTAAAATAAATAAGATAATTTATCCTATCATACATCTAGATATCTTTTTTAGAATTGTGTTTTCTTACTGCTTTTCCCTTTCTTTACTCATGCACTCAATAAATATTAAAAAAAAAAAAGACCTCATAAGTTGGTAAAGTTCAAACTTTATTTTTTTAAATAAAAGTCCATCCGTGAGTACGAAAACATGGGTTGGGTCCACGGCTATCTTCCCTAATTATAACAATGCATGTTTACGATGTATGCACGTGTTTATCGAAACTGTGTTTTGGTTAGAAAAGTTGTGACAAGTGCAGCCCTAAATACTCAAGTTATCAAGAAATTGGAAAGATGAAACAATATTTGACATTTATCTTTTTTCAAAAGTAGTCATACGAACGATGGTCGTTGCAAAACTCGAAACTAGATATGATTGTGGTTCGAATTTAACGGGAAAAGCCCATATTGACCAAAGTCGGGTTTAGGTATTTTTATGATTTGTAAGAAACATGTTGGGATTGGAATGTGATCCATTGCCCCACCTTCACCCGCTAACCAAAACTTCACTTTAGGTTTTTCTTAATTTTGGGATTGGGGTTTAGGATCATCACATGTATTCCCTACCTTTCGTCTACGAATGATGTTTATTGAGTTTATTAATTAACTTCATAATTTTTTATATTTTTAATTGAACTTTTATTAAAAATATTTTTTTAGAGCTCAAAATATATTTTTTTCCAAGTATTCTTTATTTGACTTTTATTGTGAATCCAATAGTAATTATTATTTTTTATCGACAACCTACTCATTAACTCAGTCATTCTTTTTCTAATATCTTGTAATTCATGGCTATTAAAAAATATTTTTTAATAAAGACTAAATTAAGAATACTTAAATGTTTTTGGTACTTAAAATTTAGTTAAGTCTTCTTATTATTATGAGTATTTGAAAAAGTAAACATGTCTCCAGTTATTTACTCTTGAATATCTTGTAACTTGAATGTCCTCCAACAGAACAAAATAATTTAATCAGGATTATCAAAAATACCTAAATTTATAAGATATTTTAAACTTAATTAAAGTTTTGTATTATTATAATTATTTGAAAAGTAAATATATAGAATTAGAGTTATAATTAATCCAAATATAAGAAAATAAAATATAAAAAAGGACTATGGTAAAGTTCTTGCCGGTTTTCTCAAGCTTGATACAGACAATGGAGATAGGATTGAAGTTAAAAGAAAACCCACCTCCTTTATATTATGTGTTTACATGTCGCAGTTAACTATATCTGACCATCAATTAATAGCTTCATCAATTACATTGTTATTCACTTGTCGAAACCAGATTAATGTTATGTGAGAGGGTAAATAATTAAATAATTTTCATAAAATTATTAATTGTTAATGAAACGAAGCGAATCATGTTTAGATATAATCAATAAAGTGTGACGGTGAATAAGTTTATGATACTATTAACTATATATATTTATGTTAATTTATCTTTAACCCTTGTAAAATAAAATCAATTATACTTATACATATAAATAATTAAAGTGTCTGTGTGAAGTGTTATAAATTCTTGGATAGCTGTCGTTCATATTTAAGAATAAAAAATAGCATGTATTGGGATGATGGTTTGTGTAAGATTGTTGAAGTAGGTTGAAGTTTTGCTGCTTATACACTCCAATCTAGAGGCTAGAGATTAGTAGTGTTCATTGGAGGTGTAGTGGTAGAGTGAGGACCATGGTAGGGTTTAATTATTGTTGCACTTTTCCTCCTTCCTCACTATTTATTTATGTGTTGGGGTTTGAACCCTTTGTTTCCTCTCAGTTACAGGGAAGTTGAGTGTGACCTTCATATAATATAGTGCATGCATATGACATACACTTACAACTTCCATGTGTTATCTCTTAAAACCTCCATTCTTTACCAATCCATCACAAAAACAAATGAACACATTTTTGTGGGAAGAGGAGTTTGTTTTTCTTCCAAAATAGATTTTTTCCCTAGTAAAAATTACTTGCCCAAAATCAAGAATAATATTTTTTATTTATATTAGAAATCTACAAATAAAAAATAAAGGGTTTTATTTATCTTTTGATCAGTTAGCACTATATGCATTTGTGGGGCTCTTTCAATATATTCTTGAAAAGCCATTAAGAAATGTGGCATAATAGTTTATTATAGTCACAACTTTCAACCAGCTTAGAGAAAATTGTAATCACTTTATTCCATTGCTTCATTCATTTTGTTTTTGTGGTAATTACATCACAGAGATTGAACAATTTTAACTCTTTTAACCTAGAAGAATTCCCAAAATGATTGGCCCAGTATATTTAATCTTTTAATTGATCTCTGACCAAGGTAATAAAGTTTCAAGTCTCAACTCTTACTTTGAGGGTACTTGAATTTAATCTGCTTACCTACCTTTGTGACATAACAAACAACAGAGTACTTAATTTGCAATAATTAATTAAAGGATTAGAATTCATATCCAAGTTTGATATAATTGAAGAACTGGACATGTGTACCTGTGTGAGAGTATGAAACATGTGATGTAGAAGATATTTGATCTTGGTGCAGGATTTTATGCACAAATCAGAGGCTGTAACAACGAAAGATCTGAAGACAAAATTGGTAAAATTGAATCTTTTGTACTAGGGTCTGCTGTTATGAACATAATAATGGAGCCGCATCAACTGAGGGCTATTATATGGATGCAGTCGCTGTTGAAACTCTGCTTTTTCTCATGTGTGGTGGTTGAAACTTTTATGTACCCATTACTTTGTTTATGCGTTGTGAATTTCTAGCTACCACCAAATCACCCGTTTTCCACTTTTCACTTCGTCCTTTCGGAAGTTTGAATACCTATGAGGTACACTAATCATGACCAAACAGAATCACAAATGAAGCATCCCTATTCATTTTTTCAAGTTATAAAAACTTGTGTATATTCCATTTGTTTTTTCCGCACGCGTGCATGCCTTCCATTTCATTGGCTTCCACACTTGTACATAGAAGCCTAATTTTGGAATTTAAAACATTTACGGAAAAACTTGTCAATTATTTAGGCTAAAATTATTATTAATTTTTTCTACATAAAAACACACACACTCATATATATATATATATATATATATATATATATATATATATATATATAAAATATAAAAAATTTAACATATAAAAAAATATAAAATATATATATATATTTTTATTTTCAAACACATATA
>Ga0099825_1001125_pt1 | contig 33046 bp, 17 predicted proteins | sample SiratroredBW_FD_76838 | JGI IMG/M metagenome (GOLD analysis project Ga0099825, IMG submission 76838) | Root nodule microbial communities of legume samples collected from California, USA - Siratro red BW | ecosystem: Host-associated > Plants > Roots > Nodule | place: USA: California | collected...
ATGATTAAGAAGGACTTGTAAGATTTAAACCACAAATGACCCCAGCTGAGGGTCACGTTAATTTTTTCCCAGAAAAAAAAAAAAAAAAAAACGATATTCTATTTTTACTGTTTTTATTGCATATGAATGTTGGCTTTTAGCTCGTGGCAAGCGTAATTCATACATTAGTGGTAGTTTCTTATCTAATTGTGAAAATTAAGCATTTTCTGAAACTAAATTAGCATAAGTAGTCACTGATTACAAAGGTTGATACCGCTTCTATTTTTTATTGGATTGGATCCAATAAAAAGAGTTATAGAAATTATATATAAAATAAATCAAATATTTCGTTTAGAATAAAAGAAGAAAAAAATAGAATCAAAAATATAAATCAATTTCAAAAATTACACTCCATCAAGAAACCATTTAATTAATTTAAAGATAAAAGATATATATATATATATATATATATATATATATATAAATAATTGAGGATTAGGAAAAAAATATATATATATTTTTTTAAATTTGGAGATTAAGAGCACAAAAAATAAAATAGAAAGACCAAAATTACGTATAAGAATTAAAAAGAGAAAAAGAATGTATAATTTAGCTTTTATCAATCTGGGGGTTTAGTCCGTTTAAGTTTTAACCTTTAATTTGTTGATAACTAGGCTTGTTTAATTCGGTTCGTAAATCTGAAGATTTGAAAAAGATTTTTGAATCTAAATATAAATAAAAACTGTTTATTGAAAACAAAATATAGAAACATACGAATATGTGTTGAGAACAAAATATAAATAAAAGGAAGCAAAATAAGAAAAGGAGTTAATTTAAAAATCTGAAGAAATAAAATCGAAAAATAGGTAAACCCGCGCAGTGAACGTGTTTGTGGTGAGTGTGTAATGAGGTGAGTAGGTTATCGGGAATGGAGGAGCAGAAGCAGGAGGAAACCGTGAATCGTTTGGGTGAAGAAGAGGAAAACGAAGAATCGGAATCAGAATCGGTGCGGGCTTTGCCCTCCGACGCTGTGAAGGAGTTGTCGTCCGAAGGAGTCAGTTTTTGTAATTCATCTTCATTCTCTTTCTCTTCTTTCTCTCTGCTAACTGCTATTTCACATCACATCGCAGGTATGCGCCCGTTGCATCTTTCGCCTCTTCGGCCTCCAAGGCCGCGTCTATGCTTCTCCTCCCTCCCTCTCTTCTCTCTCCGCCACCACAGATCAACTTTGCACACTTTGCTTCGGTATTCTGCAGTTCACGTATTATTCAGACGACACCAAAACCCTCGTTCAAAACGACAACCTCCCACTTCTCATTGCTGACACGGTTAAACGACACGCCTATCAGTTCGATACCTTTTCCCTTGAAGTTTCCATCCCACCAGTCATTCTCCACAATGATAACTCTCTTCGGTAACAATTCTACACAATTATTTTGTATTTATGTCTTTCTAGCCCTCCTTATTACTATTATTTGGTTAGATTTTTGTAAATCGTATGCGTTTAATATTCATAGGCTTGTCTTCTATTTGTTTAATCTTTGTAGCTCATATATGAAAGCCAAATTCGGGTCCCAACCTTGGTTCCAAGAAAACTTGGATACTGGATGCATATCTACAAAGGATGCCTTAAAATATTCTCTAATATATCCTCTCGAAAATCTTCTGGTCAGTCATGTTTTAGTATCAGTCAACATGTTTATGTTTTGGTCCATTTGTTTTCCCATGACCTTTTACAGAAATTTGTTTTTGCAGGAATGTAAATCGAGTATGGGCTCTTACCGCATTCGTTTGACTTACACTTACCCAAAAGCATCAAAGGGGGATGAGAAATGGTCAGATAGTGCCGAGACTTGCAAGAGAAGAAAAATAGGCATGGCCAAGTTTATTATTGATCCTGTGTGTTATATTTTCGTTGGTCTTTTTATGAAGAAACTGTGATCATCTGACATGACGCATCAAATTGAGCTGTGTATTCGTATATGTTAATAAAATGGTCTTCTCTTGCACTGATATTAACTTTTGTGCCAGTGAATAATCTCTTCCAAAATATGATGCTGCTATAATTAAATTCTGTTCCATACAAAAGAATTATTCATTTTCTAGTTATTCTAGTTTTCGGGTAGAAGCATGCTTTGCAATAAACCAATAGTTATTATTGATTGATTGCTGAGAGGAGTATTCCTTGTACATCAAAGAGTCTGCCATTCATTGAGCTTCAGAATTTCTGAGCCTTGAGAATTAGCATCTCCTTATTATGTAACCAATAACCATTAAGTAGCCGGTATCATTTTCCCATGAGATTTCATTGACCTTTTGGACGCTGTAACTTCTTTTTTCTAGTAGACAGTGTCGTATGATTGATTTCGTTTTCCTTTGACTATTCTCTGGCTCTAATATATGCTTAGATTGTCTATAGGTCTGAGGTGTAGACGGACACTGCCTGTGATTTTACAGTTTATTACATTGACCATTTGATTTTTATTTTAATATTTTATAGGTGAGTCCAATATTGTTGGAGAAAGACCTTTAAGCAATTCACTTGAAAATGATTCCTCTGGCTGCTGTGAATTCTTGCTAGAAAAGGTAATTCGTGATCACCCTCCTTTTTTATGACTAAATGTATTGCAGATTTAAATTTCTCTGCTTTCATCATTATGTCATGTTTGTCAGAATGCAGTCTCTTAAATCTATGTGTATCATATATCCTTGTTGGTTTTCGTGGTGGGTTCACAATGGGAATTATGTTTTGTTTTGCTTCATAGAAGAAAAAAGGTTGCTTACTTTGTCTTAATTGTCTATTTCTCTATTGAGATTATATGTGATTCTATTGCTAACTTGGCTTTCCTTTCTTTTAAGGCAAATGAGCCTTGCCATTTTACTTTCTTTTGCTACAGGACGCCTTTATATTTTGGTGGAAGATATCTGAAGGTAATGAATTAATCTTCCTAATTGGACATTTGGACTAACACTCTGAAGTCATTGCATGTATCAATGTTCTTTAGCATACATGTTTCCTCCTGCAATGTTTTAAAACATCATAAACGTTGCATTTCTTTATCCAAATGCTACTCTTATAATTTTACATTTTATGATATGTCATGTGGCATGACAGGTATATTGAACATGTGGAGGTATTTATGTGATACTTAATGTACACTGCTAGTTTGCTTTATGCACTTTCGCATATGTAGTTGAAATATCTTATGTATTGTATTTGACCAATTCTCACAAAAAAATAGATTCTTTATGTAATGGAATATAATTTCCTTTGTTTGGTCTAGATGTAAATTGTAATCATATAACTGTAATTTGCAAAGTAATGATAGACAAAGAGTGAATATTTTTTGCGCAAATTCAAATTTGTGTTTACTTTCATGGCAGTATTCACGGAATGTGAGTCAAACATGCTGGATCATTGATGATGAACGAATGGGAGAAGCATCGGTTGAGGTACTGACTATTCTGCCTGACAATAGTTGTTGTCTTTTATGTTTCCTTTTAATGTTGATTGTGAAAGGTGACAACAATGTTTACAATCATCGTAGGAAATAATTGGTGGAAACATCCTCCAAGCCTGCCAAGGTGATAGTTTTAAGTTTCATGCTGCAGGCAGAGAAGATATCGATGTACTGAAAATTTGTAATTTTGTCCTTTTAAAAAGTTTATCGGTGAATGAACTTGTCTAATATGGAACTGTTCTAGGTCCGAATGTTGGGTCCAGGCAGGCCCTTTCTTGTTGAGGTGCAAAATGCACGCCATATCCCATCTGAACTCTTTGTAAAAGATGTAGAGAAAAAGATAAATAACATGGAGAATAAATTGGTAATGTTGTGGCTGAACTGGTGATGTTTCCCCATCTTTTATTTATTTCGTGATTACGAAATTCATAATATCATATGTTTGTGTAGGTTAGGGTGAAAAATCTGAAACTTGTTGGTAGTGATGGCTGGGACCTTATGCGTGAAGGTGAAGCAGAGAAGCAGGTCTTTCATTTTGATTCTTAATAACTAGTTACTTTGATTTCTTTGTTGATGTCTTACAGCTTTGATTCATCTATTGTTTTATCTATATATGCATCCTAACCATTACAATCTTTGTGTAGAAACAATATGCTGCTTTAGTGTGGATTTCTCGTCCTCTAAAGGATGAAGATTTTCAGTGTATTTCTTCACATAAGGATTTGGTAAGCTTCTATGTTGTGTATTACTTGTTATCAAACATGTATTTTTTTATAAAAAGTTTAACTTAAACATACAAAAGCATCAACTGTGTTGTTTTCAGTATCTGCATCATTTGGCTTTGGCCGAGTTGCTCAAAGACATGCTCGTCTATTTTAGTAACACATCCTGATTGTATATCTGTCATTTAAGCCTTTGACTTATCCATTTCGTACTTCTATATGCATGTCTCTTGAATCCATTTGTGCAGTGCTTATATTGATCTGCCATTCATCTCCTGTGAGGCCAATCTATCAATTATAACATAAGAAATCCTTCAAAGCAGATTTACTTAAAAGTAGGACCCATTGGTGTTACTAGTCAATTTGATTCATGTTGTGATCGTTGTCCAATCAATCACATAAGTTACTAGGTATTTGTTCATCCAAAAAGCTGATTTAATTTAAATAATAGAATCCATGTTTCAACTCCATAATAAGATTGAAATCTGTTGCATCATTGTTTGCTATGCAAGGTCTGCTGTTAGTAGTCCCTCCTGAGGTAGAAGCCTTCCTAAGCTTCACCCTCTAAAATCTTCAATATAAAACCCACTTCTCTCATATATTCCCCTCCTTGTCTCCTCCATTCACTTCCCAATCATGCTAGAATTACCGTTTCCAACCTAAATTTGCAACCTGGCCATTCAGTTTACCCTCCATGCTCCCTCCTAACAACCCCTCCCACCAGTTGTGACTCCTCCATAGCCCGTAACATGTTCCAGTTTATGCTCTTGCCTTACCAACTTCCTCAATTTTTCCTTGTATCGACTTGAGTCCCCACGGCCTATCACCTTTTCTCTCTTTGGATCATGCTCGCTGGGATTTTTGCGGATAACAATTGCTTTTTGTTTTAATTTTATAAATGTGGTAACCACAAGTTTTTTTCTTATTTGAGCAGAAAGTTTTGCAGAGGACCCCAATAAGGGTGCTACATCGTCGCAGTCCTTTAGAGCGGGAAAAGATTATTCATTGGTAGGATTCTCCCATATATTGATAAATTATATGCCACGTTTACTATATAAATGCTGCATTCAGACACGTAACTGAAATTTCACCATACCTTACTGTTTCTCAAATCTCAGGATGAAAATAGAGGCAATTGCTGGAAGTTCCCAATATTTTCTTTTGCACCTATGTGCACAGGTAATTTTATATTATCTCTTATATAAATGAAGTTTCAGTGGCTTAACTACCTTTTAAGCTGAGCTTAAGTTACGGTTTAAGTTTTAGAACCTCTGACTTTACAGCTCCATGCTGCAAAGACTTTTTTACATTTTATTGGGAATGGATGGTGAAAATATGATGAATAATATTTGTCAACCAATTCTAATATAAGTACCTTTTATGGGTGAAATTAAAAGGGTTTATAGGCCATGTAATACCATTTCTGTCTTTTGAATGGAATAGAACAAGTGAAGGGCATACCATGATCTATTTTCCTCACGTTGCACTCCCAATAATTGTTAGTGCAGGTTTGTTAAACATATAAAATCAGTATTTCTTTTCATTATGGGCTTTCCAAATTAAAATTGGTGACAATTAATTTAGATATACATCCGACTTAACATTATGATAAACTTCCCTTTATTCATTATGTTCAATGAAATCCGTAATCAGTAATTACTTGTAGTCTGAAAGATAAAATAAGTTTATACTTGTACAGGCTGGGACCTATATCAAGGAATTTGTTCATGGGGATCTTGGACGCACCCATCCTAGGTACGACATACGATACTTTCGATTCATGGGAATTGATAAATGTATTCCTTCCTTCGATACTGCCTTGAACACGTTATCATGTTTGTGAGTGCCTTATTTACTGTGGTTTTGCAGCATTGGATCAATTTTGGGTTGCAGGGCTGAAATTTTGCAACTTGATGTCACAGACATCAAAATGGAATGTTTCCTGACATAACCCGGTTTTAAATCATGGTTGCTAGACTCTGGAGTGGACAGTACTATGATGAGAGATAGACACATGTGCATCTTCAAGTAGATCTAATTTCTTCTAATTATAGCTTTATGACTGAGGTTTAGGGTCTATTTAGTTTGAGTTTGTGTAGAATTAATCTTTTGAAAATAATTTATGTTAAAAGGTAAAGAATTGATTTGATGTAGACTGTAAATTACTTTGAATGTAAGTTTTAGCATTTTAAATAACTTGCTGTGCAATTTAATTTTTCTGGTGGCTAACATCGGTAAAGGAACATGGCCGTACATGTTGCATATCAGGATTAGATTGTGTAAAGTTAGTCATGTTTGTTTTATTCTCTGGAATCACATTAATATTAATAATATTATTATGAAATGCAATTGCACCACTAGTCAATGGAAATGTTTTTCAGTGTTAATGTTTAAAAATTTAATTGTCCTGACAATCAAACAGAGGAAGCTAGCTCCATTCGAATAAAACATGATCATATACAACATCAAATCACATTGTTGTATGGTACTATCGTGGGTTGTTGGCTTCCCCCAAACAATCAAATCACAAGGGGCTTGTCAGAAAAAGCATTGTGTTCTCCCTACCCCCCAATGTTTCACTACGCTCTATCTATCTTACTCAATCCAATGCGCATCTAACATTTTGGCCATGAAACTGTACCGGTCAGCAGCTTCATCTATCTGCGGTTAACAACTAATTTGACTTAAAAACGACATACAACAATCAACAATGGGAATAGAAGCTAATAAAGAACCAGATCCTAATATATTACCATTTTCTTTGTTGGACGCCCTGCACCATGCCCAGCCTTGCATTCAATGCGACCAATTATAGGATTCGTCTGGGGACTTTCATCAAGACTAGTAACGAGGACATACTGCAAGGTCTGAAAAAAATCAACATACCAGTCAAAGAGGGAAGCACCACCCAGAATCTTCACAATGCAAGTAGTGATTTGATAACTCGAGTTTGCAACATATTTTTTATTTTGCAAAAACAATTCTATAAATGAAAGTTTCTCCAACTAATACTCAGTTGTGAAAAAAAGTCTTACCGCCAATAACTTTAATGAATGCAATGGCACAACACGATCATCATGATCAGCAGTCAACAGCATTGTTGATGGGTATTGAATTGACTGATTAGGATGCTTTTCCCAAGGTCTCTGGACGTTATGCAATGGGGAGTACCTAACACAAGGTAATAGAAAATCATAACGATACTTTGTGCAACGTATACTGGAAAAAAAAGCTCTAAAGTGAAAATGAGAGTTCTCAAACATATATACACGCTGATGAAATAATATTGAAGTTAAAACTAGACCTAGCAATCCCCCTTCTGAATTGTTATATTATAGCTCTTAGAAAAGGGAATAACTCAAGGTACTCAATCACATACATGACTACGACAACGGAAGGTGCACAGGCACAAATAACCAAATCACCTGTTATTACGGGCAAGTTGCCATCATTTTGATAAATAATTACTCATTTTTTGCCAAAAGACAAGGGTGGAGGAAGCCCTGCATTGTCCTACACAATAATAACTTTGGTCTAAGGGGACTATCAAAATTGCTTCTCACACCAGGAAATGCATGTGTTGCTTCTGAACTGAAGGGCAATGAAACAATAATTGACTGAAAATAAAAAATCAAGGAATCATGCGTCTGTTTTGTGCAAAATTTAAGACGAATCTGTCAATCCATGTCCAACCACTACACTTTCACTGAAAGCACCCTACCAAATTATCAATCCATTTTAATTGTCCAGAACATGTTCAATATTGTCCGCGGTATCCATTACTTACAAGCAGCCCCATACAAACCATCATAAACTAAATAAAATAGTAACAGAAATATCATATTTGCACTTATAAAATATCAAAAATATTGTTATATTTCATGATAGATATAATCATACTCACTTGATTAGCCAATGAAATTCTTCCTCCTTGTCTGAACAACCATATTCTGTGGTCCAAGCATGACCTGAATAACAAAAACAAATCAATATGATACAAAACAACAGTATAGTCAAAAAAACAGAACAAAACAAACCTATTGTAAATTTGTGGAACCGTAGCATGTCCATAACACCAACATGAGCCAGTGCACAACCGAAAAGATCAGGTCTCTGCTCACAAATTTGGGGAGGTTAGAAATACAGCTAACTCAATAAAAATGTACTAACAAAATTTCAGAGGACCAAACACCAGAGAACCCAGGTGCAACTCCCAAATAAATGGCAAATGGATCATACTTGATTTATGCAAGCACCAACAAGAAGTCCACCATTGCTTCCACCCTCGATACATAACTTCTTTGGTTGGGTATAACCAGCAGATACAAGATATTCGGCTGCTGAAATGAAGTCATCAAAGCAGTTTTGCTTGTTGGCAAGGGAGCCAGCTTTGTGCCAATCTTCCCCATATTCTCCACCACCACGAATATTTGCTATGCAGAAAACAACACCTAAATGTCTCGCTAGTACAGTACGACTGATGTTGAAATATGGTGTAAGACTGACGTTAAAGCCGCCATATCCATATAGCAGACAAGGGTGTGAACCATCCAAAACAATATCCTTTCTGGCAACAATAAACATTGGAATCTTGGCACCGTCTTTACTAGGCGCAAAAACCTGAAATTTGTAAGGTATATTAAAGAATAGAACATAATAAACAACACAGGTTCTGAGAGACGGCAATACCCATACTCTCAGAGTAATGACGTGAAATAGACAAGCAAATAATGTGAACTTTAAAATAGAAGAACTCGTCTGAGCATCAGTGAATCTTTCTCTTTTTCCTGTTTCTCTTACCTGATTGACATGAAACTCAGAGCGGTCAAACCCAGGGACGACAATCTCACGAAATATCTTCATCTCAGGAACTTGTGTTCTCAGGTCGCACTGATATATGATTCCAGGAGTCAAAAAGCTTGTAAAACCAATGAAAACCTCAGAATCTTCACGCCGCCCAGAAATTTCACTGACTGTGCCAATGTCAATTGGTAATTGATGTTGCAAGGAACCTGTTTCCAAGTCTCTGACTTGCAGCACGTATTTCACATCACTCAAGTAGCTCACAATAAGTTTGTTACCGTTTACAGCACGTGCTGACTCAAGTACATCTTTTTCAGACTCTGGGATAATATCAGTCCAAGCATTTGGTTCTTTCAAATCCACTCGAACTAGTTTATATTTTGGAGCATCTTTATTAGTTAAAAATGTAAACAAGGTGTCATCATTCGCAATGGCATGATATTGTCCATCGAATTTATCAACAAGCTTTACAAATGGAACGAGGGAATTTTCGTTTCGAAAACTTTCCAGTCCGTTTGGATGTTGAGACAAGTCATAGTAATAAAGCTTGTTAACTGGATCACACCCTTCTTCAATATAGAGAAGAACATACTGCACAATCAACAAAAGAGCCAGTTTTTTAGGAAATTTGATATCATATGCATGCATTGTCACAGTAATGCTCCTTGACAAAGGAAAATCATATGAATTTAGCATTAGCTCCTACAAAATATGTAAGAAAGAAAAACAACCATAGTTCATTCTACCGGAGGTAGATATTATATAACAGTGGATTGCTCAATCGCTTTTCTGACAACAATTGGAACATTGCGAAGTTCAAGAATCCAGGTCTTTATGTTACGATAGGACTAAAAAAGACCAATGAACACGACAAATATTTCCACAGTAACGTGATACACTTGGCATAAACAACGAAGCATCATTGATATTAATAATACTAAAAGCCTTGAGGAAGATAATAACATAACGTAGGGAGCACATTTTCGTATCTTATTGTACACATAATATTACACAGTTGCAAAGCAATGACAGAAAAAGTACCTTCCCGTCCTCAGTAACACTTCCTCCAAACATATGTTTAGGATTCTCAGGATCTCTCCAACACAGAATGTCTTCCGATTGATCAGTACCCAAAAAATGATAATAGAGTTCATGATGAAGGTTCGCATTAGTTTCAGTCCCAGCATCTGCTACTTCTCCATCCCTACTTGGCAAAGCAATGTAATCAATTCAAAATTACGAATCAAGGAGATAAGAAACTAACCCCGCCATCATATCCCCGTGAACGTCTACGATTTAGTTATTTACAAGAAGTAAGCATAAATAACACCAAATATCGATTTGAAATTTCAATCCCAGAACTAAATCCTAGAAAGAGCACGAGAATGGAGATGACATACTTTGGAGCTGGATAGCGACTGTAAAAGAAACCTTTGCTATCATGCGTCCAACTGATGGAGGAAAACTTGACCTGAAACATTAATCATTAGCATGATTTTGATTTGAACTGTTTTCATTCAAGAGATTCAACATTGTTTCTGTGAATCTGGTACGGAAACTAACCCAAGATAAAGTATCAGCCAGAACACTCTTGTCCTGAATACGCATGAGTTTTATTGTGACCCAGTCGCTACCACTGGAACTAAGTCCATAAGCCAAGAACTCAGCATTTTTGCTCACGGACAGCGTGTTAAGGGAGACAGTTCCATCTTCACTGAGCGCATTGGGATCGAGCAAAACCTCAGCCTCAGCCTCTAAACTGTCCTGCATGTAAAGCACACTCTGCGCCTGAAGACCCGTGTTGTGGAAGTAAAAGTACTTATTCCCTCGCCGGAAGGGAGCGTTGTAACGCGGATTATCAAAGAGCTTCGTTATCTTCTCCGCCAGCTTGCCCCTGCACTCGCACCTCTGCAGTACCGAATCCGTCAACGCCACCTGTTTCTGCACGAACTCTTTCACTTCCTCCGCCTCTGGATTCTCCAGCCTGACAAAACCAAATCAAAATGAATATGAAAATGAAGATGCAATCCAAAGCTAAGTTGGTTGCATTTCCCTACCATCGGTAAGGATCGGCAATGTTGACGCCGTGGAAGTGGTCAACGAGGGAGTGGTCTCTGCGAGCAGTGGGATATTGGATTGGTTGGTGCAGAGCGGAAAGAGAACCCATTGTTTTGGTCTTAGGTATTGAAGAAGATAGAAGAAGAGGAAGCGAATGCGATTTGAATAAGGTTAAGGTTGTTCTCCTGGAATTTAAGAGGACGCGATTTGAATGTCGGGTATAAGGATTTAGAATGTGGCGACTAAATGACAACATCGTTTCGTTATGCCACTCTTTACACGGAACCAATGTCCTTATATTCTCCTTCTTCTCAATTTATCAAATTACCTTATTTCTTATTTTAAATAAGTAAATAAAATAATTCCTTCAAAATTCTGAAAGCACTTCTGCGGAAATGTCATTGGTTCCATTCCATGGATGACGCCATTGTGTCCATAATGTAATCTACATAGTCAAACTTTACAATATATAAATAAATCTATATTAAATTATCAAATGTCTCTTCTCCTAACTCAATTATCATAATCTCACTCACTTTAAATTGGAATTATTAATAAAAGGAAAGTCCTGTCACTATTACAGGTAATGTTTTCAAAATAAAAGGTACCTTAATGTTGTCATTTGCTTTTAATTCCCAGAGAATATATTTCATCATACTTTTTATTTTCCTGTACATTATAAAAAAGGTTTTCCAACATAAATATAAAAAATATATCCCCAAGAGCAATTTTCAAATTTATTTAGAATTAATAAACGTACAAATCCTTAAAATAACTGAACAGAAATTAGAGATGGTATTCGGAAGAAAACAAAATAATATGGAATTTTTATAAATATCCATTTATATAAGTACGAGTGCTGTAATAATTTCATATATGAAGTTTCGTACTTCTTTTCAGTTTGATGTATTTAAAATGGATTTAAAATTTTAATCCAACAAAAAAATGTTCATTTTTGTTTATTTTTATTGGATTAATTTTATCTTACAATGTTAATTTATTTTAATATCTTTAGAAGTTTTATTCAAATTTATCAAAACAAATATCTATATTTCAAGGGTTGTTGGCATATCTTTGCTTATTTGGCGACTCTCATGCCACGCAATTATTCAGAAAAAATATTTCTAAGTACCTTAACGAATGTACCACCAATATAATAGGTCCCTCTAGGACCTGTGGGCTTATCCAAGAAAATTAATGTTAATGGGCTAGAATACTTTACCAAATAATATTATTTTACTATGAAAAAACAGAACAAAAGCTACGATTTCTGAAGGGGGAACTGGTCATTGCATCTTTGATTTGTGAATTAATGGGTCGAATTGAATGTTGGGCCGACGAAAAAGCTAGAGTCATTATTCTCACCTCCCTTTTTATTAAGTTTATCTCCAATATGTTCAAAAGAAATACAAACTGACAAATATATTTTTGACAAAAACAAGTTTCCTTGAATATATTTTAATTATGTTTAAACAACATTTGCCCTGATACACAATGAAAATATATTTTTGCTTATAAAAATAAAAAGGAATGTTCTTCTTGTCACCATATCCCTGAAAGAAATTAAACAAAGTGGAGAGATTTTTTTTCTAAATACAAAAACAAAACTGTAGTTTTCATTTTATGAGTTATAAAAGAAAAGATGAAAACAAAAAGAAACAATGAAGTAGAAATAGATTACCAAATGAGAGTGGAAGAGAATAATGATAAGAGATGTGGATTAACATATAAGCAAAATGTTACTAATACTGAACAGGAATACCGTGTTAAAATTTATTGATTCAAATATTTATTCACAATAAAATATATTTTTATACTTAATTTTACTATTAAGACTCGAAAGTCTGTAAATATAATCAATACTTAATTTGAATATTAAGTTATTTCTATATTCTTAATTAATTGATGCTAAATTCAACGTGGAAGAGGCTCATCTGGTAGTTTCATGAACAAGTCTATATAGAAGATTACTATTCACACCTCAGAAAGGTGACGTTGTTTTCTCTGATAAAAAGAGGAACGGTTTAAGTTAATTTATTTAGTAAATTAAGATTTTGAAAAAGAAAAGTTATTAATTAGTAATGATGGTGCGAATCTGATGATGTAAGTTTCTGGGTTTGGGGCTCCCAGTTCCCAGAAAGAGTTGGCATGAAAAAAAAAAAAGTAATGATTGAATGAAGACAATAAAACGCATTAATGGAGACGCAATTACTAATCCTGTCACTGCCAAACGCGATGATCATACACTCTGCCTTACATCATTGCTGTTCCTTTCTGTGTTCCAAACAATATCTAAATAAACAAATCTAACCCATTTCAAAATACTTACTTTAGTAACTATTGACACTACTCTTTGAAACAACATTTGTAAAATTAGTTCATTCTAATTAATGATGTTATTCATTTTAATTTTATTTCAAAAATATAGATACAATTAAATATAAATTCAAAAAAAGAAAAAATTAGTCTAGTCATGTTCGTGAAATAAATATATATTTAACTTAGATATTGAAGTGCATTAAATACAAATATGTTTCTGAAATTTTTCTCTCGAAATATCTACGTTTTAAAGTTATTATACACATATTAAAATATCAATAAATATGTTATTTTTTAAGTAATTTTAGTTAAATAGAGTCACTTTTTTTTTCATAATTACTGTATTGCTTTAACTAAAAGAAAAAGAAAATAATTAATTTGAAAACATATTAGAAAGAAAAAAAAAATCAATACTTCCTGTAAATGTCAAAACATTAGTCCATTTGAAACTTTTTTATACGTTAGAAACTGCCTGCATCTTGAAATGGAAGGGGTAATTCTTTTTTAAATTGAGTAAAATGGAGCTTATGTAGAAGAATGATAAAATATCACAAACACGTTATTTAATACTGATAAACTTTTCTAGACTCTAATAAAAGTAAAATTAACCAACTTCTATGCTAATTAAGAAAGTTAGTTAATATCATTTAATTTTATTAATCACGATACTTGTTTACGTATTCTTCAATAGACCTTTTCATATTAAGAATAGAAAGAAAAAAAAAAAAAAAAAAGTTAATATTCTATTAAAAAATAATGTAGTAAAATATATATTATTAATACTTCTCGAAGAAAAATATTTAAGATTTAAAGTCTATGAAACTAATGCAAAAGCCTTAGAATATTTACCCTGCAAAAGTTTTATAAGAAAATTCTTTATATCACCTTTTAATAGAAAGATTCATAAAACTCATACTTTTATAATTTTTTATTTATATTTTAATTTTTTACAAACTTCATAAATTAATGTAACGATAACATTATGAATATATATTGATTTTAAAAACTAGTTTTTATTCTTAAAATCTATGGACTCATCACCCAAATTATTTCATATCAACATACTTTAATAAAAATTCCTTAATACTGATATTATACTGAGATCGTTGTATGAGATATGCTATTATATTTTTACCACTATCTCGATGAACATATTGGGAATTTACGAGTGACATAACCTTCTGATGTGGCTGTGAAACACAATACAGTGTGGTATTTTTTCATCCAAACATTTTATGTGCCCTTCATTTGTTTTACTAACGGGGGATTAATTGGAAAGCTTTCATAACTTGTTTTCTTCATACTAGTTTTTCTAAAATCTTTTGAATCACATAACAATTCGTTTCAACTTTACCCTTTTCAAGCTAAATATGTTTCGAAGCAAATAATATAGGTGTAACTTTTACCACATTTTATATTATTTAATATTTTTTATTAGATAATATTAAAAAAATAAAATAGAAAAGTTACTAGTACAACTGATTTGAATAAATACAATGTCTACTTTAAATAATTTTTGTTTCTTCAAGGCTTTTGGTCTTTAGGTTTTGGTCTTCAGTCTTTAGGTTTAAGATTTCGGTCTCAACCGTGATACTACTACTAATGTTAAAGATTTATTATTTTTTATAGTTAAAGATTTATTATTATTTTTTTTACTTTAGAATGTTTAGCTAAACTTTTACAAGTACAGATAGAGTAAGGCATACGTTTCTGAATTATTTATTGTGTGATGTTTATTAATATGATTAAACTTTAATCTTGATGGTATAGTTCTCTGCAAAGATGTTAAGTTGCTCTCTCAGCACATCGATAAATCCAGTAGAACAACTTTTATAAATTTAAGAAGGTTTTTCTAAATTTAGGTGGAACAAATAGCTAAAGGGAATTTGATCATGTAGTTTGCCTAAATAAACATCAACGAAAAGATATTTAGAAGTTTAATTTATGTTTGATTATGTCATCATGAAACTTATGTTTACCTAAATGTTATCTAATAACATAGATAAACAATCATGATTACTTTATAATCCTTATCTTCCATCCCATATAGTATATTAGTGAAAATAAATTAAACAATAAAAACACAAACAACTTGAAGAATGACAAAAATAAACTTTTAATGAATTCATTATAATACTCTCACTCAAACCCTTCACACAAAATCAGGGTTGCTCAATGTGCAGCGCATATAAAGATACTCCAAATCGGCATCCTTGGACCTTATGTGCTCTTTTGATGAATCATTTATATTGCAGTCCATTCTATTCATATTTCGGTTGTAAAATTTAGTTTTGAAACAATTTCATCAATTTGATTATAAACTACTTTGAATGCAAGTTTAATTAAAAAATCAGCTTTATCAACAGTTTTTGAGTCATCTTTATGGTTAATTATATTGATACAATGTATGTCTGACTCACTCATGAGATTTACATAAGTGTACTTAGTTTAGTGACTCTTATAAAGTTAAAAAGGGAATGATAACAAAAATTTTATCCATACATAACATCTCGTAAAGATCAAGTTTATGAGAATTGGGTGACAATAAATATCAACGTAAATAGCGCTACTTAAGGTAAAGCATTACATATAGTCGCCAAATATACAAAAACACTACTTCTATTCTATCCTGAAAGATCAAACTACATTCTGCAATTTCAGATAAATGTTAGATTATTCGATATTTAAAAAGATTATTAATTTTAAAATTCTTTTTCACATAAATAATGTATATCATCCAAGTGAATGTATACAGGTTGTACCATTTTAATACTTCATATATTTATGAAGTTTTTGCTGACAAAAAAATACCTACAAAACTGCTACATTAATAAAAAAAAATTTAATCAATATGTCATTATATAAATAAGACATATATCTTTCAAAACATATACTTAAAATACAGTTGAAGAGGAAAAAAAAAAAAAAAGAAGACCGTGTTTTGGCATAATCATCTTTGGCGTAATCATCAAAAACGCGTTTATAGTTGCATGCCAAAGGCATGATGATTTGATTTCATAGCTTATAAAAGTGTGTGAAAAGGTTGTTAAGTAAGGGGTGTTGTGATCTTTAGGATTCATGATTGCCTGCAATGCAAAGGCAACCCTGATATCCATTCTCAAGAAAAAGGCAAGGCAGGCAACTTTCTCAGTCCTTGGTCCACCAAGTCTTTGAGTTGGAGTTTCTCCTAGAGGGCTACTAGGTTCAGATTTCAGAAAAAGGAAAGCTAATAACACAAGAAAAATGAACAACAAAACAAAATCCTTTGGGGTGTTATCTTCTGCTACTGTTACCCCTCATTATAGTATAGCTCTGGGAGGAGTGGAAAGGGAAGGTCCATCATCCATGCCATAATAATGAAATGGTCCCATAATTAAGATAAATTCCTAGCACACTGTGCATTCGTACACACTTGGAACCATTTTCAAGATGCATTTCCCTTAGCTGTGACATGCATTGCCCACCTCCCAACTCTGGGGGGCCATCCTCCCTCCTGTCCCGTGTTTCCACCAGTACACTACACCACCTACAATTAATCACACACATTTTTAATCCAATCAAACTCTACCATTGATAACTTCTCTGAACTAAGTTACTTCTTCCTGTTCCACCTTTTTTTCAACTTTGATGCTTGTTCAAAATACAATAATTAATCTCTCAGACCCCAACAATGCATGGACAAAGAAAGAGACGAAATACTCTCTTCAGCTTAATGAACTTTGTTGATAATTTTAATACTAAATTTAAACAAGAGTACATATTCTAGTATGGTACAAGAATACACATTGTTTTGATAGGAAACAGACAAGAGTTACTGACTTTGGATGAAGGTCACGCGCCATGGAAGAGTGAGCTTTGCATTGAAACAAGCGCAAGAGGGTTTTAATGTCAATATGCAATCATGAGCCTAACTTAACGTTCAGAGAGCTCGTGGAGCCTAGAAAGAAATAAACTTACTGGACACTGAATTAGACAGACAGTAGGGAAGAGAAGGGTTTGGCATCATTTTTAATGCTGACACCCATCTGCCTCCTCTGATGCTGCTTACTACATCTGCTGTGTATTATTTGCAAATAAGCAACACCAATAACCCAAACCACCTTGTATTTTCTCAATCAAAATGGCAACAAGACAGGGATGCATGCAACTTCAACCACAAACGGATACTGATTTATATACATCTCTTTAATATTGTATGCAGTTACTCATAAATAAGACAACCAAATGAACAAAACATCTAAATATAATTTTGACCTTGGCAGATGAAATATCCCGAGATTATATGTAAAAAAGTTTCTGCAGAAAACCTAAGAACACGTCGTTAAGTCCCCATCCCTATACATTATGGATCCACTGTACAAAAATAAAAATAAAACTTTAAGCATTAATAGAACAAATATAACAAGGAATAGATTAGGGTTTTCACCTCCAAACCCAACCAACAAATATTTAGTGGGAAAGGACTCAGCACAGCGTTACTCAAATAAACAAATTAGGGCGTGTTAGGACTATCTACCTCCCTTTATATTTGATTCAATTTCCATAGCGAACCAGATGAAAGTAAACAGTATCTAAGGTCCTAAACAGTATCTAGGGTCCTCCGCAAACACAAATATGAAAAGGAGAGAGGGAAGAAACGATTGTACTTAATAATCCTTTCGGGAGAGGAGATAGGGATCATACAGTGATGGTGATATGGATAAGTTAGATGATAACAGATCCATCGAGAATCACAATTAGTATGCAAAGAATATAGAAACGAAAGAAAATTAATAAGGGTTTGTGGTGGTTGAATCTTTTACCTTCTGAAGTGAAGCAATGATATAAGGTGCAGATATGGTTAAGTGCGAAATAAATATCATGAAGGATTTACAAAGAGTAGCTAACAGAACTGAGTTGGCAGTATGCCCACCTCCATGGGCATGGATGGATAAATGAAGTGTCTCTTTCAAAGAGAGCAATAGAGAAGAGAAGAGAGTGGAGGTGGACAGAATGCCAATAAACTCTGATAGAAACCCTTTGCTAATCCCACATGAAGAGAAAAAAATGAAAGCTGTGCAGAATCACTATCAGAAGCAGAAGAAGAGGAAGAAGAAAGAGAGGATGTGAATTGTGATGGTTTGAGACTTGGCTGAGACAGGTATTTAAGATGTGATGGAGCATATGGATGGACTCAGAGAGAGAGAGAGAGAGAGATTAATTAATTTATTATTATTTAATAATAATAATAATGATTATAGTGTGGATTATGGCACCGGGGGTAGAAGACGTAATAAAGATTGAGAAGGGCATATTTAGAAGGATGAAAGATAATAATAGTTATTCCATCCCCTCGTTCTTGATGCATTCTCCATCTCTCACCCTCGATTCTGATGACATTTCACCTACAAAACAACACTTCTGTCTCTCATAATTGTTACTCTTTGCCCTTGCCCACCATACCAATATTAGATAAATAAAATTAAATAATATAGATAATAATCGTTGAATTCGGAAAGAATTACAAGTTCCCCTACATATTTAACTTCATCTAAAAATAATATTTATAAATTCGTCACTATATTTTAATTTTTATTTGTTTATAAAATATTTTTGGTACAAGCTATATTCAGTATAATGTATTATAAAAACAATTATTAAAATCACATGTGTAATTATTTTTATTACAATATCAGTATATTTATTTAATTTATTTGAAACTAAAATAAAAATTATCTTTAATGATCTAATATAAATTAAATTCAAATAATCCATCTAAACTAATACACAATTCAAATAATCCATATCTAACTAATCAGATGAATTAAATAGTTGGATATAAACTTTGAAACGTTAAATTTTGATTTTACTAAATTCATCAGATTAGACCCTAGAGTGATTATCAAACCTACACATTTTCTAATTTTTGCTTCTAATTCCTCGTACACAGGAAATCCAATCTTTGAGTGCATAAAAAAATATAGAGAAAAGTACAAAATATCATATATATTAAGTAATGTGGTGAAAATGAAAAAAAATAATAAAAAGAAGAACGAAATTTGTTAAGTTAGAAAAAAGGTTTTTCATCAAAAGTTTTAGGGCTGAATATGATGTATGTTGAGATAGAGAAAAATATTATGTTTATATTTACAAGTTTTCATATAACTTAATCCATCTTTATTTTCTAATATTATGTATAATATTAAGGTTAAAAGAAGAAAAGAAACATTTTAGGTTTGAAATATATATAAAAAAAACTTATAATATTAAAAAAACGAAAAATTCCATTTTTTACCTTGGTTTTATTTATAATATTAAAGAAAATAAATAAGTTTTGATTGAATGATACGGCAACTTATATTGTATATAACATAATACTGGTCCCTATCTCAATATTAAATATAGTAGGTTATTCACAACACACATAAAAGTATGAAACAAATTTTAAATATTTATAAAGAGGAAAGTAATAGATTTCATGAAATTCAATAAAATAAATAAAATATAATAAATGTTTGTATGAAATGTTATAATAAATGTTAGTATGAAAGAGTAAATTTCTCTAATATTATGCATAACTTCTAGAAAGGACTTTGTCTAAAACTTTTTAGGTTTAGAGAAAATTCTACTTTTAAATCCTATTCTAATATAATTAAGAAAAATATCTGCATACAATACCATAATAATTATATGGGATGTTCTTCGGATATATTTAAATTTTAATTTAATAAGTAAATACAGTGTATATCACAAAGATCAAAATTTAAATATAATTAGAAAACAGTAACTACATGTACTTTAATTATAAATTTGTTAATTTAAATTTTACTATCATTTAGTTTTGACATATCAATAAATGGTAATTTACTCAATCATTATCTTAAAAAATATTTGACTTCAAATTTAATCTAAAATAGTTTTTTCTAATATTTTTGGAAATCATTACATTTTTCTAATATATTATTTATAGTGTCTATAAATATTGCATGTGGAAAAAGAACCTTCCGGAGTATCATAGTTTAGATTTAGTTTCACATAAAATAGTTTAGCAAGAAATTCGTTCCTTGAATTGTTTCAAAACCTATTGAATAACACTTTTTCCAATTATGAAAACTTGCGGAGAAAAGTGCAGAAAGAGCGGAAAACAAAGTAAATATTTAAAAAATTTGAGAATATTTGAATTTAATCTTTTAGGAAAATAGTTTGAATTTTTAACCATATTAATTATCTTCAAACACATAATTCATTATGGGTAAATCACAATTGATTATATATTTGTATTTAGTAGATTATGTTTAAATAAATATAATAAATTAAATAATTAAATATTTGTCAAAATATTTTATTAATATAATAAAAAATTAAAATGAAATATTAAAATAATTTATAAAAAATTTAATATTTTGTTAACATATATTTTATATTAAAATAATAAAAAATTAAAATATTGAGATATAGAATAAAATAAAAAATTTTATTTAAATTTTGATTATTTATTTTAATATATTTTTATGTGAAATATAATTTTATTTAGTAAAATTTCATTATATTTTAAATTTGATTTTAACTTAAATTTTACATTAATTTTTTTCTAAAAATATATTTTATAAATTATTCTCCAAAATATATATGCTCTAAATCTATTTTATCATATCAATCAAATATTTACAAATTTTTTTCTCTCTTTCAATCCAAACAATTTTACTTCGGATGTATTTTTCTTTTCTTTCCTTTTTCTAACATACCTACTCAATTGACCTTTAAATATTTAAAAAAAATGTTGATGTAGCAGTAATATGACAATGAATTAATAATAATATTTTTTTATCTTTATGTGTTTTCCAATGTATGAAAGATTATTCACCCTTGTGTATTTGTAATTATTTCTGTTGAAGTTTTTTTTTCATATATGATTAAAAACGAACATAGATTCAACACTAAATAAATCACGTCACAATTATAATATGTTTTAGAGTAATCTTATTTTAATATTTAAACTTCTCTAATTTTGTTATTTTGCTGGAAAGGTTAGTTTAGCGTTTGAGCTCATGCAGAGGAGGGGAAAGGCTAGATTGTTTTTTATTTAAAAAAAAAATACAAATTCGTTAATTCACAAATGTCATTAATTATAAAATTAATAGTTTTATTTAATAAAACGATTGGCAAATTTTGTTGAACTAAACCGTAACCAATACGTTGGTAAAAAAATGGTTACAATTTTGGAATAAAACAATGACTTTTGCTAATGAGTAAAATTGCAACTCCATTTTATTGCTCACGATTTAATTGTCTGGATAGAGTATGTATTAGTTAATATCCCGGAAAACATCATTTCTACTCTAAAATCATAATAATTTACTTACAATTTAGTTGCAACACTGTCTTTGATTGACCTCAGATTAATCTAAAAACATTTATTTTAGCCAAACATAAAGCATTGTATAATAATGGATTTATTGGAATTTACTAAAAAAATATTGATAAGAGTATCCCTTTATCACCCAATATATACAAGAGACTAATTTTGGGTATAATGTAGACATATGTCAAGGTAGAATCCCTTTTTTATACATCTAAATATTAAGTATTATGATTGAACTAAGATAATGTGCTTTTATATATATAATTTCTATCTTTTATTTTTTATGTTTTGAAATGAGAAGAATTTTTATCTCATGATTCCAAATTATATTAGAGAATGTTTTCTAACTCAAAATCTAAATTAAATCACTGAATAATATATAAAATTCTGAAAATAGATTATGAACTATTAATCACAAATATTATTGGATTTATCACATGGATTTAATTTAGTTATTAAGAAATTGATCATTGATTAATATTATTAGAATGTCTATATGGCTAAGAAATTATCTTGGAATGAAACATAGAACTAAAAATTAGTATATGCTCATGTAATTTAAAAGTTGCATAATTATGAACTAATCAAATCATATTAATTATTTTCTTTAATGTTTTAATTGTTGTGTTTATATATTTAATGTATATTATCACAAATGACTCATATTACTTAGTTCAATAAATGTATTTAAAATTGTATAGAATTTTCAATGAAGATAATAAAATTTCAATAACATTTAATACTTTTAATACTTAGTTCACATTAAAGCTTTCATTAAGGATGAAATATGATGGAGAATGCCTTAGTTGAAAAATAAAGTCATTGAGAAAATAAAATGCAAGAACGATAGATGGGGTAGTCAATATACCAATATTAGTCAATGAAAGCTCAGCTAAGGAATTTAGACCACATAAAAGACTAAGACAAGGGGATCCGCTTACCCCATTATTGTTTTATATAACCGCAAAAGGATTGTCTCGAATGGTCAAACAAACAAATTTTAGAAAGGATAATTGTGGGAAGAAAGTAGGTTAAGATCCATATTTTGTAGTTTGTAAACTATGCAATGTTTATTTGTAAGTCAAAAATCAAGAACATTTTGGTTATCAAAAGTATATTGAGATGCTCTGAACTAGTCTCAGGAGTGAGAGTGAACTTTCATAAAAGTAGGATAGGTGGCATGGGGTCAGAAACATGACTTAAAAAGATTTTCGATTATGTTGAACTATAGAGTAATGAGCATATCATTCAAATATCTAGGTATATGTGAGAGAGGATATCCAAGAAAAAAAAAATTTGACAACTGTAAATGTGTAAAATAAAGAAAAGGCTATCTAGGTGGAGAGCAAGATTATTATCATTTACAAAAAGAGTATATCTAGTTAAGTTGGTGCTTAAGACTATACCACTGTATTACATGTCAATCTTTAAAGTGTCAGATTTTTTATGTCATGAAATAATAAAAATTAAAATATATATATATATATGGGGTTGGGAGTCATAGGAGAGAAAAATGGTGTGGGTAAAGTGGGAGATGCTATGTAAAGATAAGGATAATGAGAGTTTGAAATTAAAGATATTAAGTTGTTTAATAGTGCCTAGGTAGCTAAATTGAAATGGAAGTTGGGTGCAAAAGGATAGGGATTATGGAAAGATATTGTGAACTTCAAATATGGTTCATTAAGGAACCTAGAAGGAAAGAAGAGATGGAAAGGGGAATCCTGGTGGTGGGATAATTTGCATCAAACATGTAGATACGGGAGGATGATTGGTTTAATGAAAGTGCAATTTGAACACTAGGATTAGGGAACCACATAAAGTGTTGAAAAGATAAGTGGGAAGGCGATATGACATTACAGGAAAAGTACTAAAGACTTTATGCTAATGTGAACACAAAACAAGGTACATTAGTTCAATATAATGAATGAAGAAATAATAAGTGTGTCGGGACATCAAATGGAGGAGAAAATGGTTTGAGTGGGAAAAAATCACAAGATATGACTTTCTTGCTAAAAATAAATGGGATTTTATTGATTAAGGATAATGAAGACTCATGAGAATGGGTACATGATTAGGATAAAACATATATGGTAAAATCAATCTATAGAAAAATAATTGATACTTGTAACAGTGACCATGTAGACCAATTCAGTAAACTATGACGGGTAAAAATTGTTCCTTCTGCACTATTTTGTGGATGGAGAGTAATAACAAACGGGGTGGTCATTGAAGAATATAATAAGAAGGGGAATAGGTTTAATAAGTGACGTGTTTTATGTGGTGAAAAGGAAAAAATATTAAGTCACTTGTTTTTTACAAGTAAAGTAGTGGCCAAGGTATGAATAATGTGTGATAGATGGGTGGGTATTACTAATGTACACCACAACAAGACTAATTAACACTTTCAACACTTTGTCTTAATGGAATTAAACAATAAAAGAAGCATAAAGTGAAAAGGAGAATGGATAGTTGTGATATGAGAGTTACGAAACTAAAGAAATGATGTGATTTTTAGGAAAATAATAGAGGTTGATCCTGAATAAGTCTTTTGGATGGTCTAAAAGAGGACATGAGTTCGATTAAATTTCAAATGTCAACTTCTTATATTCTGATTAGTGTTTGTGTTCTCTACAATGCATAAGATCCTTAGGGGAATAAAATATAGATGTAAGGATATGTCTAACAAAATCTCATATTCTATGGTTTAAAGCTGCCTTTTTTCTTTTTTAGCAAATGGTGAGCAAGGACATGCTTAAATCAGAGAATATGATAACAACGGAGAAATATCAATTCAAAATATATTCGCAAAACATATATATTATGAAAGAGGGCTAGATAGAAGGTGAGCAGATACAAAAATAAAACATAAATAAAGATATATTCCAAACAAATATTAACATGGATGAACTACAAAGTTTTAATACAAAGAGTAGGAAAGTGATAGACTTGTTAGTGTGATGAGAGTTCTTCCTTCATGTTTTTTCAAAAAAAGCAATTTAGCTTTGGAATAACATAACACAACAAATATTTACTAAATATGATATAAGATCAAAATGTATTAGTATGTTTTAGTTTAAATTATAATGTATGGAAGCTTTTTGAAAATGTGGCTTGGAGAATCATATATAAAAAGTTATAACATTTGAGGAAGTGAAAAGTTAAACACTTAAAGTGTGTTAAATATGATGAAAATATTGTAAAAAGTTGAGACACCCTTAACGTGACTCTTGTGTATGATATAAATTCTTTGACAGCAAAAAAAAAAATAACCGTCCCTATTAAATATACAACTTTCTTAATTTAGTTTTGTTACTTCAACAGAGAGGTATTTTTAAAACAAAAACTAAACACCCATCCATTTTTAATTAAGATAACAGTCACACATTCATTAAGATTAAAGATAAAGAAAAACTGCATACATATCATATGTTAACAGTTAACTATACGATAGTGAAAATGATGAAGGAACAATGAAGTGTACCATGCACGAATTATGTGCAACACCATTCTATTAAAAAATAATCATAGATTGAAAATTAACTCACTTAATCAAAGAGATATAAAATTGATTTGACAGTAAAATTGGAAGAAAAGGAAGAAGAAATAGGTGGTGAACTGGAATCTTTCACCAACAAAAACTAACGTACATTAACAACTAATCTTTATTTATATAAATAGAAATAAGTGTTTCTTTTTTAATCTTACGAAGTATTTGTTTTTTTTTTTTTTTGTAGTCCAAACAGATGCAGGCATTATTGAGGTGTATAAAAAGGTGAAAAGGTTTACAAATATGTTTACTTAAGCTGAGAACCAAAATAGCAGTGGTCCACCCTTTTTATGAATTCAACAACAAAGATGAAAAAACGACAGACAACAATTGGATACGAGTGCTGGGATTTCTATATATGCCTAGCATTAATGAGACCAACTCATTTTCCTTCCTTCATTTATGGCTACCCATCCAACCCCTAAATCACTGTCTACATTTTTCTGCCATTTACCTTTTCAAAACTCTATCAATAACACTATCTTTGGATTGAAAGAGATGAGATCAAAGGAGAGAAAATAAGAATGGTTTATAATTAAAGTCTACTTATCTTGTTTCTCATAAATATTATAACTTCACAAGGAATACAACTTGTTATAGTATTCTTTGAAACTTAAGTTATTTCGGATAAAATTAGTTATTTAAAGGACCATAAAGTGAAATATATTTTGGGCTGATTTTCAACTCAGTCTTTGCATCTTGGACATGTATGTTCCATTAAAGAAAGAGCTGGAGTGTTGAATTTGATAGTTGATACAAATAGTAGTATTGATATGTAAGAGAAGGAGAAGATGATAATAGTTTTGGTATAAAGTGTGTGTAGAGTGAAGTTGAATTTCCCATGCTAAAGCATGTACTGAGCAGTGAGCTATGTGGGAGGATATATTATTCACCAATCATACATGCACCATCCAAAGCGGAGAAAAGGTGTTCAAAAAGCTGTCACAAAGTAAAGACCAGATCTCATAATCCATATTTTTTTTCTCTCCTCCCATGCATGCCAGCGCTTTTCCTACATAATAGGCACCAATTCAAAACCGCCATTATTATACAACTAATTTCTTGTCTTCATATCAAAATTAACTCATCAATGAAGTGGGAAAAAAAAAAAAAAAAAAAGACACAAGGTGATGAACCTTAATTACGTGCTTTTCAAGCTTTCTGTTATCTAAAAATGTATTAAGACTTTAAACAAGAAACGAAATGCAAGCCCCATTGAGTTTCATTTCAAAATTTTATTGAGAAGAAAACATTTTTTTTATTAAACTATGATATTTTAGCGCGTATATTTGGTTGATAAAAGGGTAAAATAAACTATTTTAAGTTGTTGTCATCTTTAAGCCTAGAATTCCTAAAAAGTTATGGGGTTGTTCCCTGTGGAGTTAATTGAAAAGCTTTTGAAAAGGCAGTGGAAGGGAATGGTATGTAATATATGGATGTATATATGTGTAAAGTTGGCACAAAGACCAGAAGGGAAAAAGGATGTTTATCTTTTGCTATATGCTATGGTGCACCAACAAGTTTTAACTTTTATAACACGGAAAACAAAACATAATGGGAACACTGACTTAAACGGGTCGTTAGGGTATTTATGCAGATTTGATTGACCAACTGTTGAAAACTAAAGTAATATTAAGTGGGCAACCCTAGAAGGCCAACTTTACCTACACTTGGAATCAGAGCTAGGGAGTCCACCATCTTCATCATTATGCTCCGATTGGTATCCAAGTGCTTCATCCATCACATGTCTCTGCTTAGTGCTGCTGAATGAGACGAACACAGTGATTATCACATTCCACTTTCCACCATTTTGCATACCATGGATACATAATGTTTGCAAGACTAGCTCACCTCACTAAAACTAGGAAAATTAGTTTTACTTTAAAGTTGTTATTGCATTTCTTAAAATAGATCGAATTATATAAGTATTTGATAACAATATATAAAAAATGTGTTAAAGAATAGACGTATGCATTATAAGTAACTTCATGTTATATATTGTAGTCAAAGTAGGGACACATATCTATATGGTAGGAAATAAATGTACCTGATTTTGAAGTGAATAGACCTGGGTTTCAAAAACTAAATGATGAAATCTATGACTAATTTTGTATTTGATGGTGATGTTGATGTGGGTGAGTCCCTTTCCAGCCACAACTCCATGTGACTCTCTGTTGCTATCTCTCTCCGTATCTGGTAAGGCATGTAAAAGCTAGTTTATTATAAAAAAGAGAAACCCAACAAAAAACAGCAAACATTTGTGCCAGCATGTGCTACTTATTATTATCAATCTATATTTCCAATGCTTAAGATCTACACATAAACTAAATCTTTCAACAATGGACTTTTAGTCTTTCTATTCAAACTTTTTCTTCTAATCCTCCTTGTTCTAATTGGATAAATTATGGTCTTTTATCATCTTACCTTCTTGTACATTTACATACTAAACATTTTTTTTAGTGTATTAAGATTATTTTGTGAAAAGTTCTTGCTTCACATGATTCTCCATAATATGTTTGTTATTCTTGAAAATTTTGTGTGGTTTGTATTATATTATATGTATATGTAAATCAATTTTCTCTGCGGTTCATGATGGCACTTCAAATAATTAATTAACCATTCGGAACAAAGTGGTCTTGTAGGGTAGGGAGGATTTGGACACAACCTTTTTCATGTCATTCACAAAGGGATTAGACAAAACTAAGATATGATAGCTACTTACAAAAACTCTTACGGTCATTTTGAATACTAAACTTATAGAACCGTCTACACAAAATGTTAATAAAATGAAACAATTTGCTGAATGAATAAGGACATTAGGAGCAATTTATCTATCTATAGACTTTAACTAATTGTAAATATTTTATTCAAATTATAATTACAAAAATTAAGAAAAAAATCATTATATATGTGTATGTAAAATAAACTAAACTTTACATAGCAAAGATCATTGTGAAGACTTGAGGCTTTATTAGGAAAGGTTTCTAACTGGGCTAGTTCATAAGTCATCTTGAATAACCCATAACACATCAGAGTAGTTTGTAAGAATTGTGGTTTGAATTGAATGAGACAACTGTTTACAGTAATCATATTTAATATATAATTTTATAATTATTAATTACAAATGTTCACCGTATTTAACTAATATAGAGTTGTTTTAGCTCAAATAATAATTTTGAGTATTATAAAGATATAGTTGAATTAAATACTCATATAAATTCTGAATAATAATAAATAAAAGATGATAGAAAAGTTAGATATATAAACATTATAATAATTTTCTTTAACCAGTTCCTCTAAACTTACATTTTATAAACAGTTATACTCAAAAGCAACGGTTTTATATCATGTATTTGAATTTAAAATAATTCATAATATTTTATTTTAATTAATAATTACAATTAGAAATTAAAATTGATTTGACAATACAGAATATTAAAATTTTTAATGCATACAAACTTCATCACATTTATTTATATATTACTCCAAGGCATACTAATTTTAATAGTTTTTGAAATAATAGTCTATAGAGTTTTTATACAATCATTCAATCATAAATTGCGTAAATATAGTAAGTTTGTTCACTTTTAGAGTAATTATTTTAAAGAAACGTTTGATAGAAAGAAATTTGTTTATGTCTAGAAATCAGGACAAGAAGCAACATAGGTAAAAATCTTTCTCAAAACAAAAAATAATAATATTTTCTAGAAATGTTTGAAAAGAATAAGTGAAATATGAGAAATAAACATTCGTAATTTCATATTTTTTAGAAAACTAAAAAAATTTCTTATGTCAAATATCCTGTAAAATCGATACGTTGTTATATTAACTATGCATAAAACTAAACTTTTAAAAAAGTCATATAATAGTGCATTTTAATTATTTATTCTGAATATATTCAATAGTAATTAGTTTCTCTTCAGATATATTATTTTCATAACCATTCTTTAAGATTTTGTATACATGAATCCGATAATTGTAAGAATAATGCCTAATAACACCACCCTAATTATACAAATGTATTATTATTCATTTATTTTATATATGACATAAACAGAGGTGCTTATTTTGTTGTTACATATTACATACAGAGAGCAGCTATTGGTATAGTTTGATAATACAGATACAGGGAAGGGATATTAATGTGGGTAACAATAATTTGAAAGGATGACCTTCGAAAGCCAAGTAGATGAGAATTAGAAGAACTTAATTCCCTTCTCTTCCATGCCAAAGGATCACTGCTTATGCCACACGGCATAATTGTGGCCAGAAGTTGACAATGTCCATTCCCTTCCAGAGGGACACCATGAACCATATCCAATTTTCATGCACAATTTTTCTCCAATTATTGCAGAATAGAGATCATGTCTGGCCTCCACAATCCTCACAGGTGATCTACTTTGAATACCATGACGCTTGCGAACGTCAATCTGCAGTTTGAATGTAAATTTGTTAGAGGTTCCTTTATAAAACAAAAAATAAAATGTGTATTTTTTTAGTACTAGTTAGTTACCAATTTCACAATCTGATCTCGAATTGAACTGCCCCAGTCGTAGAGGTGGTCATAGAAAACACTTGGTATCCCGGGATGAGTCAGTATATATGCGTACCCCTGTCATTAAGCAAGTCACAACAACTTGGATCAAAACAATCTAAGAAAGAAGAATGCATAATTTTGAATGATGGACAGAACCGCATACATTGCATAGCATGCTTTAAATTTTTCTAAATTTTCCTAGTCTTTTGTCTGATAAAGTGACGTGACAGTTAAGTGTAGTAGTATAAGAACAGACAAAGAAAGGATACACAAATAGATTGTCAAATATTTACATAATGGAGATACGTGTAAGATACTAATGGGGAAAAAAATACCTCCATAATATGGTCTTTCGGGAATGGCCAATGACCCTGCACAGAGTGAAGAGCACAAGTTCAAGATCTAGTAGATAAGTGATAGACCAAAAGTATTATGCCCAAAAAACATATAGTCAAATGAAATGAAATCTTTGAAATGCAAAGCGATAGAGCTTAATTATTAAAGGTTTCCTAGTTTCACTATTCGATTAACACCTTAATTCAGTTTACAGATAACTCTTAAGTTAAACCTTTAGATAACATAATTCTTAACAAGAACAGCAATTATTAGGAATTAAGCATCATAAAAGAATTCAATTCAAAAGACTGATGCTTTAGGTGTGAGAGTCCATGGCTTAATGCCACTTGACATGTTAAGCTGCCTCCCAATATTGTTGAAGAAGCATCTCTGGTGTAAAAATGTAACTAAGAATTGATCTGTACCTGGGTTGAGCCTGTGTCATGATTATCAATAAATGTGACAGATCTTGATGGCCACCAGCCGATCACACCTGGGGGCTTTCCTTGAGCATCACGCAGGCGCCAAAACTCTCCTCTGACAGCTTCCTACAAGTAAAAGAAAGATCAACTGGAGTGTTAAAGGATTTGTTGTGTGTTGAGTGTATCATGATTGCTAAACTTGATGAATAGAAATCAAGTTATTGAATGTATAAGAAGACATGGGGATTGATGAGATCTATGTGCACAAAATATGTCGGACACCTGAAGAATCCCTTTTGTTGTAAAGTCAAATGCAGTTGAAAGTTGTCCAGTGCCATCTATCCAATTGATTATACGTTGTCTATGACCATCTGCAAATAATGAATATATCCAAATTTTAGAAAATTCAAAACGTAAATATTATTTTCTTAAGGTTCAGTCGATGTACCTTGATTATAGTCCAAAGACGAACCCTTATAGTTACAAGTATCCCAGTACTCCCCGACAGAGAACAAAGGCTTAGCTCCCTCAATATATTCTCTCACATATTTTGCTGAAAACCTATAGATCAAAGGTATATAACATGATAAAAAGGAAATACAGAAAATCCAATACTCCAAATCCATAGAATATGTCTTACCCCTTCGCAAAATCAAACCGAAAATCTTGAAAGCCCACATCATGACGCAACCAACGGAGCCAGCCAATGATATCCTTTCTCACAAAGTCTTGAGTATGGTCGATGTTAGGAAATCCCTCGAAAACAGCTCCTGTGCTTCGGTTACCCTGAAATAAACGAGTCGTGAATACAATAGTACCAACATAAAACGTACAAAAATATATTAAACCAAATGCAACTTATATGTTACCAGTCCTCCAGTACATGACGTCACTGCACGTTCATCCCACCCCAATGGAATTCCATCAAAACGATTATAAAACCCTCCACGTCCTTGAGTTGTGCCAGTACGATGATTGATAACTATGTCAGCCATTGCTCTGACTTTATATTGCTTCATCTTCTGAAGCAAAGCTCTTAGCTGACGCTCAGAACCATACTTGCTGTTAAGAGAGTAAAGGTTCTGCGGAGTGTAACCTGTTCGAGAGAAAAATGTTCGAAAAAAAATTATGATATTGTGTTGTAGGAAGTTTGAAGAAAAAAGATAAAAACATCACAATCAAACTACATAATATAGTTCTTTTGAAAGTTATATAACCTTCAGGTGAAAACGAGTGAGTTGGTGGTGGCAACCACACTGATGTAAATCCACATTTAGCAATGTCAGGAACTTTGGTTTCTAAATTATTCCACCAGTTGTATTTGTGAGACTCCCAGTTGAATGCCTGCAAAAAATTGTTAAACGTTAATTTCAATCCGTGCAAGTTCTTCACAGTCACAAGTACTATATTTTTTGGTAGACAGTATTAGTTTTCTAAGATAATAAAGTCTTTAGTGTTGGATCACAAACAACAACAAAGAAACAGCAAATTGAGAGAGGAATCGATTTTTCAAATAACATTATGTCTCGAAAATTGTTCAATTATACACAGGGAACTAAGCAAATAAGATAAGTGTAGACGAGAGCGATTAAAATTTACCTGAAGAAGTATTTCTTTTCCATCACGTAAAACCGCAGCTGGTCACATGCACCAAGAAGGATTAATTAGATCACGTGATCTTTACTAAGATTACGTCGAAATCACATTTTGTTGAAATTATGTCGTTGACGAGGTTTATTAGGAGTGAAAGCGTACCTGGATCAGTTTGTTGGTTGGTTTGTTCCTGGTGGTAAGGAGAAAGAAAGAAATAAATAAGATAAAGAGAGAAGTATAATAAAAGAAGGAGAGAAGGAGAATGGTGTAGCATAGAACCTTCAAGAAGCCCATATCAGGATTATGAATAGTGGAGTTGTTGGATTAAGGAATTGAAGAAGAAGGAAGGCAGGTATCTGCAGGAAGAGTTAGGAGGAAAGAATTGATTATTGAAATGGAAAATAGAAATGAAGAGAGGAGAAGAGAAGAGAGGAACGTACGAGAGAAGAAGATGGATCTGAGGGGAAGAGGGTGTGAGGCACTGGTATTAGTAGGGAGGGAAAAGGGATAAAAAATCAGTGGAATTAGAATCAGAGATGACATTAGCCGGGAATGTGGAATGTGAGGATAAAGGGGAATCTGCTTTTGAGCCAAAATTCACATTCGATGTGCATCCAATTGACGGAATAGAGAGGCATGGGGAATTCAACGCTAGCATTTCATTTCAACAAGTTTCAATTATTTCTAGAGCCGTCTCTTCTCCGCTACAGTCTACACAGCTTACACCCTAAGCTACCACCACCATTCAATTAATATATACTTCTGAAAATGATTTCTCTGCATTTCATTGCTTTGCTTCTCTACCACCACCACCACCACCACCACACAACCTATTCCACTCAAAAATTAACTGCATCTTCTTTTCACACCATCAAATCCACACAACTTTTCACTCAAACCTGTTATTCTCCATTTTCATACAATGCAA
>Ga0099825_1001129_pt1 | contig 33000 bp, 13 predicted proteins | sample SiratroredBW_FD_76838 | JGI IMG/M metagenome (GOLD analysis project Ga0099825, IMG submission 76838) | Root nodule microbial communities of legume samples collected from California, USA - Siratro red BW | ecosystem: Host-associated > Plants > Roots > Nodule | place: USA: California | collected...
AAATACAAAAAAACAAAAAAAAATACACATAAAAAATATATATATATACACACATATATATATATATACAAATATATATATACATACACACACACACATATATATATATATATATATATATATATATATATATATATATATATGTATGTATGTATATATATCATTCTAAAAGATTAAATAAAGTGCAGATGAGAAGACTAAGCAGTTTGAATTGTTCAAATGGTGGAAGAGAAATAGAGATATAGAAGAGAGAGAGATGTAAGTAGTTTTGTGCAAACCATTGGTGACGATGAAGCTTAATAACAGCTTAAGGTATCCCTTCCAAGATAACTGATGAGACCAAACAAAACCACCACAGATGATTCAACTGAAGCCAATCTAGTTTCTAAGATCCAACATAGCCAATTTCTTGGAGACCCCTAAATCTGTTTGCAGAGGTTGATTCAAGCATATGTAGTGTTGCCAGAGAAGTAGTACTATTTGAGCCCCTTGGTGTTCATGGATCCAATATCTGAAGATGAAGGAAACCCTATATACGTCCACAGAGAGAGAGAGTAGTTCTGGTAAGGTTCCTTTTTGTAAGAAGCTGAGAGTGCATTATTAGCAAGTGGGACTGGTTGGAATGTATGGAAAATTAAGCCTAAAATACCACTAGTCATCGCACATCAAATCAAATATTCTCAGAAATTAGTATATTCAAATACAATAAAATATTTTACATGTAGAAGACGATGGTCGGACAAAACCAATTGTATTTTCTCTGACTAATAATATTTTTTGCATTTTGATATTATAACATTTGAGTTAGCAAGTAGCTAGCCGGAGCTAACAGATATACTAGATCAAAGGCACACATATGACCTCTATTTTGTACTATTGAGAATCATGTGATCATTTTTTTTAACCTTTTTATTTTCCAACTTTTCTTTGACAGGTTGTGTCGCGTGCCTCTTTCTAGTTTCCTTCTTTCAATTAACCTATCTGTGATAATCTCTACTATTATTGTCATTAGTTGACCTCTGTTACTGACAAATCCCATTTATTGTTTATTTTATAAAAATATTCTCAATTAGGTTGTAGCCATAGTAACATCAATTTTGAAGGCGTATATTGACCAACATTTATATCTCTGAGCTCTAGTCTTCAAACACAAATCTCCTAATTCCTTTTTTATTCTCGCATCAATGCATGCTAATTGCTGTCATTCTTTCGCCTGAACCAATAATCACAATAGTTTGGATAGTATTACACAACTAATCAAGTTTGTTTTAATTTAAATGTTAATTAATCCTTTATGTATAATAGTTACTAAACATGTATATACCTGGATGTATAAACACATTATAGCCACCCCAGAATTCTATAAGCAGAAAAATTAAGCATAGTATATTGATTAGTACAAAAATTCCCATAAAGAATTACCATATATGTTCATCCTATATGGGCCTATGACATTCAAGACGTACAATCACCTTAGGTGTCTAACTTGACTAACAAAAATGTTTTACACTTTTCAAAGTTTTGTCTTGGTAAGCTAGACTGTTTCAAGTAGGAAAAGTAAAACTCCTAGCAAGCCCTATATATATATATATATATAAACTCCAAATCCCAAAGTGTAAATAGTCAATATGATCTATAACCTCGAAAAGTTAATGTCAGTATGTCTTAACTAATTAATTAAGGGGACATTGGCAATCATAGGGGTAAAACAAACGTAGGGGCAAAAGTTTTTGTCCTATATGTTTCTTTTATCTCGAAAACTAACTTTGAATGCTTGTATGTCCGAGAAGATGTATAAATATATAAATCCTTCTGCTAAGAACTTTTTTTGGTGACGTAAATAGTTGTATATATATTTCATCCATGTGAATGATACATGAAAATCAACTAAAATTGTTTCAATATCAGTTGAGGATAATGATGAACTAATATACATTGGATGATTTCCTTTCCCTACATTCCAATCAATCCTTTATCACATCTAATGGTTCCATATTTGAATCTTACTCATCTTTCTTTTACCGTTCTATGAATTTAGGAATTATACCTTCCTTTGAACCCGAATTATCACTTGTTCTCCTTAAAATTGTTTACCAGAAAAGTAACTAAACTGTTATCTTTAGCTGCAGAATACTCCAGACCTAGGTTACAAAAACCTAAAGTTTACAAGCCAAAACTCTCTCTCTCTCTCCCTGTCTATATATATATTATATGCAAAGTAAAATACATGCATGTGATTTTGAAAACCAGAAAATTCATATATTTAAAGATAACAGATTGGGGTAAAAAGACAGGCGAAGTAAAATACAAGATGATGCATGCATGGTAAATACAACAGTGTTGTGTCATATTTGATATTCCCTGGAATTGTCTCATTTATGGATTGTTTTCCTTATTGTCCAAGGATTTACTTTTCTGGAGCATCTTAGAGAGAATTTAAGCCACTTGTCATGAGATCATGGAGACTAAATATTTATTTAATTCCTTGCAGCGCAGAGTGTAGGTCCCAATGAGGAATCATTTTCAAGGATTAGGTTTTGGCTACAAGACACCCAATTTTGACTATAGATTAGTATGAACACAGTTTTACGTGTGTTGGAGGACACACAGGGAGAGAGAAAACTCAATGAAGACAAATATTCGAAGGATTAAACAAAGCGATTGGATTGGGAAGGCCATACGCAGGAGAGAAGAAATGGGTTTTCGTGCGGATTCAAATGGAAAAATGGGAGAATTCTCGTAGCTCTACGTACCGGCTTATACTAAACTTTCTTCTTTGTCATTTTCTGTGCATGGGAGTTGACATGTTTCATATTTTAGGAACACTTGCAGAGAAGCAAAGAATCTTTCTCAGAATTACACCTTTTATTATATCATAAACATCTTTTGCCTATTATCAAAGGTCCACACCACCTAATTTAATTATTTGTTTTCTACAAATAATTCATTCAATTTGCTAGGTCTATTTCAGTCAGTTTATATATATACATTTTATATTTTCAATTAGTAGTGAAGTCATTTTCTTTCCCTTGTCTACTCTTTTTTTTGGTTTTACATTTTTGTTTCTCGTAGCTAATGTAGTTTCGATTCTTAGTAGAATCGGAAGTAGGTGAGGTCTTTCTTTTTATCAGAAAAAAATGAATTGTATTAAATGTACATGTGATAACTGGTATACAAATATGTCTAACAAAAACAAATAGTAAAGTATAGGACAACTTAAGCATTTCTGCATTTATGCTAAGACCTCAAGTTAGACCAACCATTGCCTAATACTTAAGTATCAACATCCCTTTCACTCATCAAAGTATAGATACAGTTGTACCTAGATTTTCTTGAATTTTGTAAATACTTACACAAGTTCTCTATATGTTGTACACCTTTTGAAGCTTGTATATTGTTCCATCATTCTTGTTTTAAGGATATGCTTTAGTTTCTTCACTTAACTTTCCATAGTTGCATCATATGTAAAAGCAATTAATCAACATTGCTACATTCACCTTCAGCATGCAAAACTATTTTAGCAATACTTATTTTCATTTCTGCAAAGGGCATTGCTCCTCATTTCCTTCCATGTTGCTTCCCTTATTGCACAACAAACATCATATGATTGCACAACAAACAAAATTTTAATTGTTCTTGCCGATACTCTAAACCCCTTATCGTGCAACTATAAGGAGTTATCCTTCCAAAGTCATTCTACTTTCACATGTACCTTTCCAACCATGAATCATGAAGGTACAACATAGAAATTCTCCATAAGCTAAAACTTTTATCTTGTTTTTTTTTTTTAACAGCAAAGAATGAATAAAATAAAAGGAACCTTTAAAGGGGTGTTCCAACCCTTGTACAACACACCCTATCCAAGAAAAAGTGACACATCTATCAAAACATAATCCCTACAGAAAGACCTTTTACTAAACAGATCAAAAATCAAGATACTAGGGACACCTGAAAAAAGAATAGAACCAGTATCTAGGAAGAAGAAGACACACCAAATACAAACAAAAACAGAGCCATAAACATAGTAAGGAGGGGGCCATCCAACCAAACCTCAAGAGTTGCTAAGTCAATGATTGGAGGCACTGCACCGGAGAGAAAATCCAATCCGAATAAGAAAATGTGGTCCTCTTCATCTTATACTTAGCCCATAACCAATCTTTAAGTTGAACTAGACTAAATATTTCATCAGCATCCACAACCCCACCCTTGAATACCACCTTGTTGTTGTAACTCCAAACTTCTGATACAATGGCTAACCACAACCCTTTCCAAACTCTATTAATGCTCTGCTTTTGGCCCAATAAACAAAAACTCTGAAAATTGACAAGAGTGGCTTGATGTCTGACACCCACCTTCCCAATCCACCTTTCGCATTAGTCCCACACTTGTTGTACCACAATACAAGTATTAAACAAATGATTAGTGGATTCAACACCATCCTGGCACAGAGGATAAAGAGGGTTAGCTAACTGAACTCTCCTTCGTGCTAAGTTAAGTCTAGTTGGCAATTTGTCCAGTAATAACCTCCACGCACCCACTATCATAGAAGGAGCAGCACTTAAACTCCACAACAACTTGAACGACACTGAAGACTGCATAGAGCTCTCACTATTCAAGATGTTATATCCAGACCTAACTGTGTACTCCCGGTTATCCTCACCCACCCACACCAGCCTATCTCCTCTCCTGACATCCCACAAAAGATTTTAGATCAACATACATCATGAGTTCGATAAGATTCCATACCAAATCTGTTTTTTTGTATTCGTCACCTCCATCAATATCCAACATATGTTATTCACTTTGTATCTATCTATATAAATCCTAAACCCTAAAGTTATGCAGGTTAGTTAAGTTATTCATACTTAGCTACCAGTCTACTTACCTCTTCTTATACATCTTATCTATTTAAAATCACTTCATCGATCTTATACATTATCAGGGGTTTAAATACCAATCTAAATATGAAAATGACACATTTGAGAGTTTATAACTCATCCACACCCAAGTTTTCATATGAGCTATACAAAATATTTCATTCACATTAACTCTTCCATTCCTAAAAATATTTCTATTCTTTTGATTTCACACATTCTAAATTATTGCAGTCCATATTCTTCGCCATACCTTGTTACATAAACCCAACCACTTGGTCTCTTTCCCATTCAAACCATTCTTTTCTCTAATTCATACACCACTTCCGTGTATTTTCATTCCATCTCCCTACTTCCTCAAATTTTTTTGTTTTGTTTGAATTCACATACAAGAATTTGGATTGGAGTGATGCCTCTCCTATCCATTTATCCTCCCATAATTTTATCATATTACCTGAGCATAATTTCACACTACATTATTATCAAACCAATTATCATCCCCTCCTCTGCTACACACCTCACAAAGATCTCTCCATCACCAGGATTCATGTCTTGCTTTAGGTATCTCATTCATCTGTATCCATAATCCATACTTAAATTCTAAGATGTCTTTTCATAAGTCATATTTTTTTTTCACTCCAAGTCTCCATTCCACTCTGTTAGTAAGGCATAATTAAATTTATTTATTTATTTGATTCCTAACGTCCTTCTTCCTTTAGTTTACACATGATCTCCCGTTCGTTCTAAGTTATTTTTCCTACCATCTAATCCTTAGCCCCAAAGAATGTTTCTTTAGATTTTTGTAATCTCATGACACACACTAATTGAAACTTTAAAAAAAGAAAGATAATACAAAGGGATGACTATAATGACATATTTTATTAGGAAAACTCTACCCTTAAATGACATAGACCTCCTTTTCCTTCTATATAGTCTTTTTTTTTCTTCATTACCAGTTGCTAAAAGGTTTGTTTCATATTTTTCCCACTAACATGTCCAAATATGTAAAAGAAACGTTCATTATGTTGTAGTTTAAGATCTTTGAGTATCTTTCTAGTTCTCTTTTGTCTATACTCAACTTCCCAATGTTACTCTTATGGAAGTTCACCCATAGGTCTAATGCTAATTCAAAACATCTAAGAATGCTTTTTATGATGATCACATTCTGAATGTTTGCGTTACACGTAAGTAATGTGTCATCTGCGAATCGAAGTATATTAACTTCTAGTTCCCTTTTCCACCTTCACATCTTCCAACATATTTTTCCTAGTAGCATGTCTTACCATCTTAGCCAACCCTTATGTAATAATTAAGAACAAAAAAGATGCTAGAGGATCTTTTGTCTTAAACCTTTGGTTGCAATTTCTTATATGGACTACCATTAACCAGAATAAATATGGTGGATGATTTCATGCATCCTTGTAACAATGTAATCCATTTACTATAAAATTCTAACCTATCAAACATATACCAAAGGAAATCCTGCCTTACTGAGTCATAAGTTTTTTTGTAATCCACCTTAACAATTGCGCATCTTTCCTTTTTTTATTCGACCTCTTCAACAATTTCATCAGCTACCAGTATACTATCCAACAAGCTCTTCCACTTAATAAAAGTCGATTGGGCCTGATCTATAATGTCAAGGAGAACACCTTTTAATTTGTTTGTCAACACCTTAGAAATTATTTTATATATGTAGCACACTAGGGATATTGATTTGTATTCATTTAATTCAATAGGGTTATCATTTTTCAGGAATAAGGGAAATAAAGGATGCATTCCAAACCCAAGGTAGGTTTCTCATGTTTTGCAAGCAGTTGTATGATTGAATTACCTCATTTTTAATGACCTCCCAATATTTTTTGAAAAAACTAAAGATATATAAAACCATTATGATCGGGACATTTAGTACTTCCTTATTGCCAAACAACATCCTTAATCTCTATCTCATCTATATGTCTTATTAACAATCCATTCTCATAGGGTGTTATAGATGCAAAGTCTATATTCTGCAATCTCACATCTAAATCATTAGTCTCCCTTATCCTACTCTTAAATAATTCTTTAACTGCACATTTGGCTATTAAGGATTCTTCACACCATTGACCTTACACTTTTACCCTTTATCTCATTCTTAACCTTCACCAATTCAGTAAAGAGTGAAAATATCGTGAATTAGAATCCTCCAAGCAATCTGTTTGGTTGTTTTCATTTACAGTACTATCATTACATTTCTCAAATAACTCACTTATTTTCGAAACTATATCTTGTTTTCTCGTGTCTACATATCCAAATACTTGTGTACTCCAAATTCTCAAATCTTGTTTCAGTCTATTTAGTTTATTTCTTAAATCTATTATATTATTTCTAGACTTTAGATAACTACTCTACGATGTTTTTACTAGGTCACTAAAACTATGAGCACTTCATCATATATTCAATATTCTAAAAGGCTTTGGACACCAATCCAACTGTTAAGTTTTCAATATGAGAGAGCACAATAATTAGATATCACTTTCTGTTGTACATAGTGTCTATTGTCTGGCCACTCTTCCACTCTTTAATGAGAAACTAGGATTCTATGAAGGGTTGTTGATAAATTAAAACCAAATTAATACTACTTTTATTGCAATTTCTTATAACAATTATTATATTTAGATATGTCTAACAATTCAAACAACTTAATTAAATCTTGTTATTTCTTTCTCTTATTTTATCATATGTAAGTTGTTAGATTTACATTTCTTTTTCATCTCTCTATACTATACATGTTTATATACTATGATTGTATGCTCATACATCATTTTCCTTTCTATATTGTTGAATAAAATTTAGATCATATATTAGTTATTTATTTTATATTGTTATATACTATTTCAAACTTATGTTTAAACTCATTGATTGATTAAACTTAAATCTTCACAACAAGAGAACTTAATTAACTTAATCTTTGATCAACATACTTATTTTAAGAGACATTTTATTGAAGTTACATATATTAATTAGTTATATAACAAAAATATTCTATATAAATAAAAAAAATTAGGTTAAATTAATTTTTTGAGTCAATCAAGTTAGACCAAACTCAACTTTAATTTTCAAGGTGAGAATATATTGGAACTTTCACATTAAGTTAGGGATAAAATCAAAATAGTATTTTTTTTATATCAACAAAGAAAGAATGAATATTAAGTGAAGTATTTAGGGAAAATGTCACATGATATACATGTTTCACTATCTTATAATTTTCACAAAACATGATGAGGACTATGTATACCTTCCAACAACATATAATTCACATTACAAATGATTGAAGGTATTAAAAGGCCTCATAGTGAACTATAGCATTTCAGCATGAGTTAGTACCTAATATTATTTGTATAAGATGAGCATATAATATTGAAGTTACCAATATAGTGGATCACAAGTATTGTTGTGGGACCTGTGAGGAATGTGGTAAAAATTAAAATATAGTATATATACACATATATAGGGACGACTCTAATCTTATGAGAGAGTATTTTTCGATTGGATTATACTCAATACTAAAAGTTTAATGTTTAGTGTTGCAAAATTTCATACTCAAGTAGGTATTTTATTAATCCGTGATATTAAGAATTAGACTTTAAGTTTAACTCAACCTTACAAAACTAGTTGTAAGGTGAGGTTTGTACCCACTTATATACTACTGAAAGGTGTTATCTCTAGTCGATGTGGGATTCTAACACACTCCCTCGCATCGAGACTCTCCAACTCATGCGTGAGACTATATATGTAAGAGTGACCTGATAGGCCCAATAATGCTATGATATCATCTTAAAAAGTAGACTTCAAGCATAACTCAACTTAACTTTATAAAACCTGCTTGTAATGTGAAGTTTGCACCTACTTATTACTATTGAAATACCTTATTTCTAGTCGATGTAAAATCTTCAACACGTGATATGACAAAAGTATTGTGATTAGGTGGGAAAATTTTTCACATCATAAGTTAGATTTTAGGATATTACACTAAAATTTCATTTTTTAAAATATGTCAAAATCTATTAGATTATTCATGAGTTGTTATCAAATCACTTATAAATGTTCAATCTATTAAACTTGAGACTCTTCAACGTAAAAAATAATCTTTTGAAGATTCCATTTATTGGTACTATGACTAAAATAATGCAAATAAATAAATATAAACTCTTATTTTATAACCAAACAAAAGATTGAATTAAACTTAAATTTAAATTATAAAAATCACATATCTTTTTATATTAGATATTATACTGTTAGACATGTCAATTTTGTCAAATTATTCACAAATTTTACTCTAAACAACTTATTATCTCTAGTATTGAAACTCTAAATTGAGATGTTGAATTCTTAACACTGGATTTAAAATTTTATTTAGCAATATAATAAAAATAATATATATATATATATATATATATAAAGAAAGAAAAAAAAGCAAGAGATAAACTTATCTTATGAGTTAACTTTTTAAAAAGATTAGATTCAAACTCAAATAACATTTCCAAAACTTTGCTCATCGTGAGAGTTGAACGAAATAATATGTATAATAATCTTTACTTTACAAATTAAAAGTTGAGTTAGATTTAAAGAAAATAATTAAAGTTCTTAACCAGACACTATTTGCGGGTATTCCATAATAACTTAATAGCAAATAAATTAATAAATCTAACTATAATTGTGAAGATAATTTTTTTATATCATATCACAAGCTTTAAATTTTGACGTGACATGACTAAGCAATTGGTCATATGGAAATACCATTTCGGAATTAGTTTCATTTAATTCAATCCTAAACTGTAAAATAATGTAAGAATTATCTCTCACGTGTATATATATATTATTTTTTTATTTTATTAGATAATTATAAGATTTCCAACACACTTGTTTCCTAAGCTCTTAAAATAATTTCCTTTCACGTTTCTTAATTTTATTTATTCTTAACTTACATGATTAACGAATACAAATAAACAAATACGATGATTACGATTCATGTGATTTTGTTTAAAAAGAATTCGTGTTGATATTATAAATGACAATTGGTTAAACAAGTCATGCATAGTTCTGTATAGTTTTTATGCTATCAGAATTCTTACTGAGCAGAGGAGTGTCAAATGTCACCTTTTACATATATGACACCAAGGGAGAAGATAATTGATGTCAACTCACATATACAACTTTTTTTCTGTTCTAATGGTTGAATATAATCTTCTCCTACATGAAAATTGAAATCACTTAAGCAAAACAGTCTAAAAAAGATGAAAGAACATAAAACCTACTTTTGTAGGTGTTGTCTACAAGATCAATGTCTGCATCCATGTCTACCTAACTAGGCATAGTGCCTATACACGGAGATATTTAATATTTAAACAGTTACTCCTTGCTAGTAGGATTAACTAGAAGTTCGGGTTTTTTGTTTCAGATATTAGGGAAAGTGATATACTTAATTCCTCAACTATGAACTCACAGAACACAAGATGATATAAGAATCAGGTAGTAAAAACATATAAATGTAAAATCATGGGTGTGTGCATCGTGTTACTGAGTTATTAATTATGTCCAACAATATACTATAATATAACCACTGTCCTCTTCCACTAGGTAGGCTCTAAAACTTTTGTCCTTTATCAAAGTACAGGGATTGGCTCTCACTTTTATATTCCTTATACTCACAGTATTTCTATGAAACTAATTAGCTCCTAGCTTTTGTTCTAGCATAGGAGTTGGAATTTGAATAACCTAAGTGAAAAATTAAAAAAAACCTGTTACTTTGAGTTTGAAATAATATCATGTTCTCATGTATTAAATGAATGATTAATATCTTGAATTCTAACCTAATTAATATAAATGATAACTTTATGACATGTACAGCATGGAACTTAAATTTCTTTATATCACTATAATAGTCAGAACTCAGAATGCATCTTATTAATATTATATTCCAACAATAAAAAGAAGTATATTGTAACTGTAGTTGTGATAAATACATAAATCAACCACCATATAAAATTATTTCAGAAGAAGATTAATTTTTAAAAAAAATGTGTTTTATAACAAGAACGGAAGGAAGTATATACCACCCAACGATCAAAGAAGTATACAAAGCAAGAACATTCTGCTGATAAAAAAAACGAAGCAAGAACATTTAAAAGAAAAAAAAGAAAGATAGTAGTAGAGACCAGAACCCTAGTATTGTATATATTTTGGAGCATTATTTGCCATGTTCTCGATGAAGTATCTGATTACTCAGTGTAAGAATTTTGGCTGTTACCTATCTTAGTAATGTGTGAGATTGGATTTGTGATAAAATAATAAGAATGCATGCAAAGATTCTATAGGTCATTCCAAGGTCTAAGTGGTTTCTCTGGCGTGGGTGTGTTTGCTTGCATATATAATGCCTACCTTCGCGGCGACTCTTTCGCCAAAGCAAATACAATGCTTCATAAGAAAATGGTGTTAGAAAAATGATGACACAGACAGAGACACGAAGAGAGAGAATAATGCCATGCTGTGTAGTTGTACCAGAGAGAGAGAGAGACATCATAATTGATCACATGCCCATGTTTTGCGGAGCCTTCTGAGTTAAACTTTGCAACCATTTTGGCTATTAGTTCAAAAAACTATATATAGCTGTAGATTTGGTGATATTACTGAGATGGATGCTGCCTCTGTTGCATGTAGTTTTTCCAACTTTCTTAATATATTACGAATCAGAATCTCAAGAAATTCCGTCCCTGGAAAATATAGTTTTCATTATGTGAATCAGGGACCAAATTTTCACTCAGAGCTCCATCTACATTTTTCTGCAGATTTTTTTTATCAGCACCTTTTACTGCATCCATAAATATTATTGGTAGAATAAAATGTTAAGGTTGTGTAAGATTAGGTACTTAAATGTAAATTTAAGTCCTATATTGTTATGTAAAAATCAGAAAGTGAATAATATTTAAGAAAAAGATTCCACACGTTAAAGTTTTGGATGGGAAGATGGTATTATTTTCTTTATATAAATTTAGTTTTTTATCTGTTTCTTATTTAATCTTTCATATTTATGTGCAATTTATGTAGATCTGAGTGATATTCATTGAAAATTTTGGTTGTTTAATTATTAAGATCTTTTCTTTCAACTATATTTTTCTTTATTCTTCATTTATATATCCAAAACCTTGTTTAAGAAAAACAAGTTTAAGACAGTTGCTGTAAGTTGCAACAATTCTTTTATGATACTATAAAAGGAAGGTGTGAACGTATTATTAAAAACATTGAAGACTGAGAAATTTATGATTTTTGACAATTATAAATAATTTCGTTATTTAAACGTATGAGTTCGTCTATGATATAATATACACTTAGTTTTGTCCCATTTTTATCTTTATACTATGGCAAATATACTCTAAATTTTAAAAAGAGACGGCATTTGTTTATTAAACATTTTTCAATTATAAACTTTCAACTATTACACCTAAACGGGTTTTTTTAATTAAGAAACAACGTGATAGGATTTCATTTTTTATAATATGAAGTAGCCTTACATTTTCTTGTTGTGCTAGCTTCATACTTTGATTTTATTTTATTTTTCAGTTATTGCTAAGATCAGAATATTATTTGTATAAAAAAGAGACAATAATCGGGTTATAATATGACACTTTTTTTAAGGAGAAATAAACATGTGTTAAAAGTGAAGATCTGATGTTTACTTTAATGTATAAAAAACACATTATCGTCCTTCTACATATAATTTTTAAATAATTATTACAAAAAAGTTATAATCTAAATAACATTGTACCACTATTAGTTTATTTTAATTAAATACAAAAATGTATTCACCAATACAAAATTAAACAATTATGTCATAATATTAAAAAAAAAATATGAGAAAAATATAAGATGATAAATTTGTGTCATTTTTCTACATAGTTTGTTGGAGGAATCGACGTAAAAAAGTATTATTTTTTTTTTACGTCGGGTGATTATTCAATGTAAAAATACTTTCTAAAATCTTTTTTAACTTAGCATCTACTCACTTTCCTCTTGCTTTTTTACCTTCCTGTACATCATTTAATTGCATTTGAAATTTTCTTACAATGTCATTACACGTTTCGAGTTAGTGCTAAAATGAGTAGTTAATAAAAAAAGTTAGATTATTTACATCAATTAATTTAAGAACTGATATAGAATATACTTTTTATATCAATTCTTAATTTAATCGACTTAAAAAAAAATCTTGTCGTTTCTGATGTCAGGTAAAATTTTGATTAACGTAAAAAATCTCTCCTTTTATGTTTGTTGATTATTAGATAGACTATTGTTTAAAATACCGTAATTTTGACTCAAATAGCCTAGTAATAAGATTATTTTACACTAGTAATTAGTAAACTAAATAGTATATAAATACATGATTTTACTATAATTTTATATAAAAGACCAATAACATTTGTTTTAATACACTATTTACTATGGATTAACTGAACTAACCTATATAAAAAATGAATTAATCAATGATAAAATATATAAAAGATTATTCAATGAACATTACACTTGTTTTCTTTTAATACAGTAGTTGTATTGAAAACAAGATCCCTACAAATAACATGTCGCTATACTTTTGAAATATGTGACACTTAATTTGGAGGTACTAAGCTATTAATTTTCTGTTAATGCAGAATATTGAAGTTCCAAAAACTAGTGAACATTTTAGATGATGCAACGTCTAAGTACTACTAATCCAATCTCACGACATGTGTTGCATTATAACTTTTCAGAATTTGTTTTTCTAAAAAAAAAAAACCAAATCCTAATTTATCATCCCTAAAATTTAGAGTTTAATTTTAATCTTCGTAAAATTTATTGTTTAATTTTAGTTCTTTAAAATTCAGAGTTTGAATCTAGTCTTTAACCAATTTATTATCCTGTATGAGTAATTTTTTTTTTTAATTTCTAATATCTTCTACATCCACTTCCACGTTTTTCATGTCAACATATTTGAACAGTATTATCCAAATAATTATTGTTTAGAACCAAATTAAGCTAGTTGGTTCAACTAGTCCAATGTGAACAAGTTACAAAAAATTATTGCTTGTCTTGTCCAAAGTAACAACAAATTTTAACTACTTTCGTTTACAATATTAAGAATATCCTCCGCTTAGATGAGATGTTATTTCAAATAAATTTATTTTATTCTTGATGTCAAGTTTCAATTTAAAGAAATGAATTAATAAATGATTTTAACCAACTTTCTTAATTAGTTTAAATATTACTTGTAATTTTTTCTTGTATTTAAGTTGAAGTATCTAATTGAACAATAATATCAAGTTGATCGGAAGTTTTATTATAATTCACAATTTCATGGTTCTCACTTCTTATTTACTGGGTACTTTTGAAAATATTTATTGGAAATAACATTTTAATGAATATTTATTGGTATTCACTCATTTTAACGCAATTCTTCTGAAATTTTATTGGTTAAAATTTAGAATTTTCAATAATTTTTAACCCATAATAAAGAGCATGCTAGAAAGAGAGTGTATAACTATCTGTTTGATTTGATTTTTTATTTTAAATACCAATGTAATGAAATTTTTAATATTACATCTAATTCTTAATATTACAAGGTTACAACTTACAAGTATTATGTTATCTTCTCGTTAAGATTGCTTAATAATATATTATATTAGAATTTTAATCAATTTTTCAATATTGCTTAATAACCCATTTTAATAGATTAAAAATTCCGATTCATTTAATAAAACCTATTTTAGTCTATCCGTTAACATTTTGGATTGTTATATGTCCAATCCATCCACAAAAATAGTTTTTCTAAGAAAATTAATAAATTTAAAAAATTTAAAAAACAAATTTAAAATATAGTTTGAAGTTTTTTGGGAACGTAATTTAAGAAAGAATTAATTATGAAAAATAAAAGGTCGAGTTAATAGGGACATTCATTGAGTTTCAGAAAGAATAATAAACTAGTTATTAGCCATCTGTAAAATTAAATGAATAGCTATAATATGATCTATTTATTTACGTCTTTATAATAAATGTATTAGATAAAATTATTTATAAATTGATTGAATGGATAAATGAATTACTCACTCTAAAAATAATATTTTCTAATTATACAACTTTAACTATGATTCAACCACAAATAAATCATCCAACTTTGAATAATTTTTCATCTGGAAGTTAAAACTGACTTCCAAATTAATATTTTGAATTATATAATCTAACATACATTACTAAATTCTGGATTACACTTTCTAAATTACACAATTTAAAAAAAAAAAAAAAAACTTTAAACCAAAAGACAAGCATTGGAATGCAAAAAGAAATTTCCTACCCTCTAACATCAGACACATAGAATCAACTAAACCAATGATAAAAATATTTTTTCAGAAGATTAAAAATTAAAAGAAAATAAGATCTAGACTAAATTCACAATTTAAAAAAAAAAATATTGTACCCTAAGAAAATACACAACCAACAATTGGACACAAGTTGTGAACTCTTTGCAAAATACTTACAAAAGCAAACAAATTTTGCGAGACAAATCAATATCAGAGTAACTTTTTCGAGAAAGCAAAAACAAAAGAAAATTGCATAGTGAAAACAAAAATTATACATGGTAACTTATTCTCAACAATAAGCAAACAAAATTTAACAAGTTCACTCATCATGATTGAGGTCCCTTTTTCAAATTCCGTGACTAATCTACTGGATTAAGATGAGCCTACAATAGTGCATTGTTATGTACAAACCAAATGCCTAAAAAGAATAGAATTATTGTATTGGCTTTTTGAGAACTCGTTCATCAATTCCTTTAGTGGAAACCTAATGATAAATGCCAAATTCATTTTAAGGTGAAACACAAAACAAGAAAATTTTCAAGTTCTAATGACAGGGCCATTGTAAATCCCTCTCCGAATCACAAAGTCGTCTGGAGGTTGAAATTCTTCCAACCAGGTAACATCAGACACTGTAACTCCATTCAACTGAACATTACCTGCAATTCAAATATATGGTGTGGTTAACAAAACACAACATTTGTCATTTAGGACACAAGGCATTTGCATTGGATATAAATAAGATCACCTGGAAGATCTTTCCTCTGTGATTTCCGGAAGTAGGTGCAGTGTCTTCCATGTTCTGAAGAATAAGGTGGAGATAATACATCAAAGATTGCACAGGGAGTTACTGCCTTAAAAGTATGTATGTTCCCTCCAAGTGTAGGATAAAGAACTGTCGTGGGAGTTGGTGCTTTCATCTCGGTATCTTTCACAAGCTTGGCAGCTCTAGCTGCCAAGAACAAATTGGTTGAGGGCAAGAAAACCAAAATTATCAATGATTAATAATCCTTACCAATTCCCAAATGAGGCCAAATTTTATGAAAAAGAGAAACAATATGAATAAGACTATAAGGTAATATAACCTTTAATTTTCATAAGCAAAGGTAAAGAAATAAAAACTAAGTGCCTGATACCCTAAATCAAACAACTAAGGGGGTGTTTGTTTTATGTCATTTTCTTTTATTCCCAAGAATGCTAAGAGATGAATAAACATTCCATTTTTATTAGGATTATTGTTGTAAATAGCGGATCAATACGATAAAAATATCTTCACTATCTCCATCTTGGTTGTCTGCCAGAACTATACTTATCCCCTCTCTGATTCTTTTAGCAAACCCATCCTACACCAAAGAGCGTTTGAGCGTAATATTGAATTCCTTGTAGCTTTATCAGTAGGAACTGATATATAGCCCTGGACCTTGGTCATCCCTTGACCAATGAGACAACAATAAATTGGAACAACTTATGTAATTACATAAAATTTAGTTCTCCTCAATTAGAATACATACTTCACTTTCTAATAACATGCACTTCATGACACGATACCAATAGTTCCCCTTTTGACTCCCATTATCCACTGTTTTTCATTTACCAAACATTCAATCTTCCAGTTTATAATCTGTAGACAATTTTAGCTCTGCTACCATATGCTTTTAATAGTTGTGTTCTAACTGGGACCAAGCACTAATATTAACAAGCTAGATATCATCTGTTCACTTTTAAAACAGAGGTCCTGACTTTTTCCTTTCAGCTTGATGAGAGCACAAACCATTTTGGAGGATGATGACATGGTACCATCTTGTCCTACCTCATTAATGATGGTGCCATGACAGAACAAAAACAAAGAAGGGAGCAACACATTCAACACTTGATGTATTCCCAGGTTACACTAGACAAAAAACTGGATTGCAACAAAAAATATGTAAAGCCATAAAGAACAAACCTTCAGATGGATCAGTTGGACCAGGGAAATCAATCCAATCATAGGATTGAACATGCACTGAACCATATAAGAGCTTGCTTAAGACTGTCATTCCAGGATGATTATGGAGAGGAATAACAGAAGAAGGGGGCATACAAAAAATTCCTATCTGATGAAGATAAAAAATATTAATCAAACTTCTGTAGCCATGCTCAAGAAATATAGTGTATAAAAATTGCTGACTAAATGGTGGAGTTCTGAGAATTAAAACTAACAGAGAAGCTGTCATCTTCATACAAATGCAGGTATTTGATCGGCAGCGACTGTTGATGGTTCCCGTTACATTCAGGCATTTGACCAGACCAATTACGAACCACTTGTGCCTCCTGTTCAAGACCTACATCTGACGGCTTGATTTTTTCTGAAACATTAAATGAATGGTTATTACAAAAATCACAAGGGAACAAAATGTATGATACAAGTTCGTGTGTGATATATGACTGTATTTTAAAAGACCCAGAACAGAACCAATGATCACAGAGAGACAATTGAAATGTTACACTGGTATTCACAGCTATATAAGCACACTTGTATAGCCCCTTGCAGATTATATAATCACAATCTCTAACATTAATTAGGAGTCACAATCACATGCTTGCAAAGATGTCAAAATCAGGTCACAATGTCACGCTCACATAGCGCAGTCTAGACATATTGGATCTATTATCTATCTTTTAAAGCACCTGGTTGACTGTTGGGATATAACACAGGATACCAGGAGCGGATGTACCGAAATGAGAAGTAAAAAAATCATATTTCAAAAGGTAGAAATCTTTTTCTGTGCATTACCATACTGATAAGCAAGAAAATTAAATTAATAAATGACAAATAGAAATCTAGTTAACAGCCAAAACTTCAAAACAAAAATTATTCCTTATTAATCTAAATTAATCCTAAAATGTAAACAGACAACAATCAAACTTTTTCCTCTCTTCAAAGAAGAGAATTGGTTCATTCAGAAGATTGGAGAGAACATGGTGACTTTTACTCAATTTTTCAGAAGAATAGGAACAAGTAAATAACAAAACTGTCATTACAAAGCCTCAATTTTTCAACCTTGCCATAATCTCCTCCAGAAAAACAAATCCCTAACAAGGAAAAGAGAGAACAAAGAGAAGGCTTGAAGATTTTTGGAGTGGAGTCTGAACATAGCATAGAATGATCAATAGTTTAGACTTCACTCCTATCTATTATCTGCATATATACTCAGTTATTACTCATCAATTAAACGACTATTTGTTAAAACCCTCCAAATTGGACAAATATTTAACAATGATTATTCTATGGAATCACGAGCACTAAGTTTATTTGCATGTTACTTGCATGATTACCATGATTATTAGAATCAAATGCACATGCATAATATATAACACACACTCACACACACACATATTTAACGATGATCATTCTATGGAATCACGAGCCATAAGTTTATCAAAATCAAATGTACACATGCATAATATACAACACACGGGCATGCACACGCACACATATATTGTTGTAAATAACGTATTTTGATTATTACAAATAGAGATAGTGAAAATGTAATTGGTGTGATAGTTATCAATAAAATAATTATTTATTTTCTTATATTGTTCAAGTTCATATCGGAGATCCTAATCTTGGGAGCCCTGTTTCCATGCCTCGTTAACAACCGTCACTATCTTGTTCGCCATCGTAGTTGAGGTTAGTGGTGGGCCAGACAGGTGTGGCCCCCTGCCGCCACCACAAACAATGTCGTCACAACCTCTTGATCATATACCTTACCCATGAAAAGTAAGGGTACGTTTAATACTATTGGTTTTTTGCCTCATGGTGTTTGGATTCTTAATTCAGGAGCAACTGACCATGACTCCTCTTCATAAACTCATCCATCTGTACTTTAAGATGACTAGAGAATAACTCATTACTGTTGCAAATGGTGATAGTGTGTACCCATATGTAGTTCTAAGAAAATAACTTTAGAATCATTTATTGTATTAAAGGATTTTTATGACCAATAGCCTTATCTCTATACGAAAACTTAAAGAGGATTTGAATAGTTCAAGATCTTTTTTCTCTTCTTATTGTGTATTTCAAGACTTTGCCATAAGAAGATGATTTTAATTGCTAAGGAGCAGAGTAGAATATATTTGATTGAATCCACGGGCCAAAACAAAATAAAAGAAAATGTCATAAGCTAACAACCAACATCAGAAACATGGGCAGGTTCCCAAATATGGCTTCATCATAAAAAGGCTTGGGCATCCCTCCTTCAACCCGATAAAATCTTTTGTTCCCTCATTTGTTCATTAAAGAGTCTATTGAGTCTTTCAAATGAGATTTTTGTCAACAGTCAAAACATCGCTATGCATCTTATCCCCATCTCTAGTAAAAAGGGTAATTCCCCATTTGACTTTATTCACTCTAAAGTTTGGGGCCTATTTAATATTTTTGTTACTTTTATTGATCATTGTACTCATATTACACAAACATCCATTATGAAAAGTAAATCTAAGGTTTGTCAAATCTTTGTTAATTTTTCCCTGTCTTGTCCAAAATCAATTTGGAAAAAACATCAACAGAGTTAAGTATTGAACATGTGAATCATGAAATTCCCCAAATTTTTGTCTCCTAATAATATTGCTCATAAACTAACATGCGTTAATACTCCACAACAAAATGGTGTTGCAAAAAGGAAAATTCATTATTTTCTAGATGTAGCTAGATCCCTCCTTTTCCATATGTCTATTCCTAAACCTACTAGGGATAAGTTGTGTTAACTGTCACATGCCTTGTCAATAGGCTACCCACTCGTAGCTTGAATAACATTAGTCCTATTAAGTCTTCTGTTCCATCTAATCCTGTAGTGTCAAGGCTACTTTGTCGAGTCTTTGGATGTTCTGTTTTAATTCACTCTTATAATCCTAAACGCAATTAATCAGATCCTAGAGTTCGTAAATGTGTATTTTGATTATCCCCCTCATAAAAAAGGTTGCAAATGTTATCATCCTGAGAATTGTCGTGTCTTTACCACCATAAATGTCACCTTACATGAAACAAAATCCTTTTTTTCTCAACCCTAAGCTTTAGGGTGAGAAAACACTAGAAGTGAAGGAGCTCTCCTTCCTATCATTACCATATATATCTTTGTAAGATGCTAAGATCCAAGTAATGAAGTTGTCACAAATGAGATCGAACCAACCCATAGTGAGGAGGAAGAAGATAAACTTTTTGGCCAAAAATATAGAAGACAACCCATTTTGACTCCGAAGCAAGAAGAATTGTCTGATTCAGAGGTGAGGGAGCCTGAAGGTAATAGTGAGGAGGTAAGTGTTACTAAAAATTTACCTATTGCATTGAAAAAGGGAAAAAAGATTGTGTTAAATATCCTATTTTCAATATGTCTACACTAATAATCTCTCCAATCGACATTGAAGCTTTATTGTCATCATTAATGTCATCAATAATGTCATAGAAATTCCTACCACAATCGAAGAAGCCCTGAGAAGTGAACAATGGACTCAAGCCATGAGAGAGAAGACAAATGCATCAGAAAGAAACTCAACATGGGAGATTGTTGACAAACCAAGAGACAAAAACACCATAGATGGATATTTACTACAAAACATAAGGCAAATGGGTCACTAGATAGGTATAAAGATAGATTGGTTGCAAATGCGTACACTCAAATTTATGCAATTGACCATGAGGAGACTTTTTCCCCTGTAGCAAAGATGAATGTAGTTTGAGTTGTTCTTGCTCTAACAACTAATTTTCGATGGGCTTTGCACCAATTGGATGTTAAAAATGTTTTTCTTCATAGAGCTTTAGAAGTGTACATGAAGATCCTTCTTGAATATGAAACTCGCATTAGAAGGAATAAGGTATGCCTTCTAAAGAAAGCCTTATATGGTCTTAAACAATCTCCAAGAGCAAGATTTGGGAGATTTACCAATACAATGGTTCCTTAGGATATAATCAAAGCCAAGGAGATCATACTTTATTCATAAAGCACTCCGTTACAGGTAAACTTACACTATTGTTGGTCTATGTAAATGACATAATTATTGCAGAAGACGATGAATAAAGAAATTGACTTTAAAGGAAAAAATGGCAGCCCATGTACTTGATCTTCTCAAAGAAACAGGTAAGATAGGATGTAGAATCTCAAGAATTCCTTTTGAACAAAATCATAGAATTGAGAAGAGTTGTCCTGTAGAAAAAAACCCAATAACAAATATTGGTAGGAAAACTTATTTATTTATGACATTCGAGACCAGCCACTACTTATGCAATTAGTTTGGTAAGTCAGTTTATGTATGATCCAAGAGAAAGACGCATGCACAAAATTTTTTAGTAATTGAACTCAACACCATGGAAAAGGCTATTCTTCAGGAAAGAAGACACCCTAACCATGAAGATACATACTGATGTAAATTTTGTATGTTTTGTTGCTAACAAATCTATGTCTAGGTACTACATGTTTCCTGGAGAAAGTTTAGTGACATGGAGAAGCAAAATACATGATAGAGTATCTCGTTCTAGTGTAGAAACTGAATTTTGAGCCCTTGCTCAAAGTGTGTGGGAAGGACTCTGGATAAGGATCATACTTGATGACCTTAAAATAAAGGTTAACATATCTACACAATTGTACTGTGATAACAAGTCAACCATCATAGTGTTCATAATCCAATCCAACATGATAAGACCAATCATATTGAAATCCGTAGACACTTCATCAAAGATAATCTTGACAAGGAAGTGGTGATTACAACCTGTTGAATGTAACGGGCTTAGCCCAGGTTCTCTGTTATTTTCTTACTATTTCTGTTATTTTTATCATCTATAAATAAGCATCCCTTTGTGTGTATTTTTACACAAGGGAATTAACCCTATACCTATTTCTCTATTTTAATACAACCCATGCCTTTACAGGATTTCAAACAACAAATATTTTCACTCAAGGGATTTCTCCAGACAGATTCTAGAATCTTGAGGGCATGATTGATTTTCATGTGTCATCTATAGGGGAGTGTTGTAAATAATAGATTATTAAGATTAAAAAAATCTCAATATCTCCGTAGTTTGGAAAAAGTACCTGAGAATCTTACTATTCATTTGAATATATTTTTATTTCCTTATTTTAAAAGATTTTGATCGTTACAAATAGAGACATGGAGAACATAATTGGTGTTATTGTTATCAATAACATATTTTTTTATGTTCTTATATAGTTCAAAATATATATGTATATATACATAACTGACAGTCAAAATCCAACAAGGAAAACAAACAACATACCTAACTTCTCACGAACTTTTGCAACAGCTTCTTCAGAGACAGGTCCATCTGGCGAAAAGGAAGCCTTGCACAGCCTATAAAGTCTCTGTATATAATATGGCATCCTGTAAAGGTGTGATCGACTAATCTACCGATAACACCTTGCAAAGCAGCTTATCGATTGCAATAGGGACTGGATATACAATTGGATAATAACTGTGTTTTAATCTCAAAGAAACCGTAACGAATCTGAATAGCTGCAGATGATCGGTCACAGCAAATCTAATTATGGCCCTATCGAAAAACAAAAGAGTGATAGCACAGCTAAAAATAAATGAGTTTCACGTCATAGACATCACAACAAGTCCAATAGCAAACCACTGTACGATCTAAACACAAAATTAGGGCAGCACCCCATTCATTCCAAAACACTGAGATTCTGGTTTCCCCATATAAACATCCAAAGAACCTAAAACCTCCATTTTTCACATACAAATCAACAAACCCCACAAGCTTTGCACACACAAAAAAACAAAAACCCATTATTTCTTCATGTCCACTCATCAAAACAGCACTTCACAATCGAATGTGACGTTTCAATAATAAAAATCTCATTTTTCCATAGCACACACTGTTATACCAGGAAAATTTTTGCAGGACAGCGAACAAAAAAATGGAAAAATAGAGAGCGACCCAGTAACAAATATGAGCTGAAAAGGCATAAAAAATAAGTCTTGGCTGAGAACCACAAATGGAGCACCAGATTCCGATTTTAAAAACAGGGAAAAGGAAAAAAAAATATCATGGATGGAGGTTGCGGAAAGGGAAACGAACCTGGTAAAGCCTTGGAGAAGAAGGTTTAGAGGGTGCACAAGAAGCAGATGAAGAATTAAGAGAGGTTGAAGTATGGAAGAATAGGTACAAAAGAAAGTAAAAACGAGAAAGAAAAGGGAAAAAAGAGTCCAAGAAGGTTAAAAATTGAATAAATGCGATTAATTAAACAGGCCCAAGGAAGATCTTCAACACGTCATCATCAAGCACTGTTTTTTATTTATTTTTCCGCTTTTAATGGGTGAAGTAAGAACAGTTTTTGAACTAAGGACTTAAGATGACTCTAGAACAGACAAGTTTGGAAGGTTCACATAACAATTTGTTAGACGAAAAAAAGTGTTCAAAAAGAAATATACTCATTGTATTACTGCCAAAACACTTATTACATGTAAGAAAAAAGACTACAAAATTTAAATTTATGTAATTTTATTTAGTCACCCTTCTCACCGCAACTTGTTATTGAGTTTTAGAACATCTCTAATAATATAATCTATTTTGGGTTCTTAATGCAAATTTTTGTGGTCCCTCTTGCATGATATGCAGGTGTTATCTATTCTTTCTGTCCTAATTAAACAACCTAAATTGGATTTTTTATTTTTGTTGGTCCCCTTCATTTTTTTGTACTTGTGTTTTATTAAGAACATTTTTTAAGAGCTATTGTAGAAGAATCGAGTATATAAAATAACAAGAGCATTTAGGAAGCATTATTGGAGATGATTTTAAAAGAATCTCTATAAAAGTTTATTTCCAATTGAGATTTTAGTTGATAAAATATCAAATTATTATTGTTTTAATCGCATACGAAGTTAAAGTTTTGTGGAAGAAAATATACTTGATTGCTTTGTTTTTATTGAAATATAATACCTTGACTGTTAAATTTAGAATGACGAAGGTGTCGAATATTTTAATTGATTTATTCAGAAAAACAAAACTCAAACTAATGCAATGCTTAAAATAAAGTCAAATAGGCTAAAATACTGCACCTTCATTCTCCATCATCACTGCATTATTTGAGAGGAAGAAGAAGAGAGATGTTTTGAAAAGCTGGTTCATAGTATTATATATATTCCCGAAATTTTATTTTGAAATGTATTTTATATATTCTAAAATTTTGTTATGGAAAATCATTCCAAAAAATATTTCATATATTTTTAAAAAAAAATTCAGAAAGTTTATTCTGAAAAAATTATTTTAAAAGTTTTCTTGTTCTGAAATATTGTCATAATAAATAATTTGGAAGCACCTTTTAAAAAGGGTAAAATGGTGATTTTGAAATTTATTTGGATGCTTTTAAAATGTATGGGGTGCAGGAAGTAAAGGCTTAAAAGATTTGGAGGCAAATCTGAAAGCCCAATGTCAGAAAGGTCCAATGAAAAAGTGGGACCCAGCCTGACGTGCATCCCAAGCTAGGAGTATATTATCCTCATTCAATTCGTTGAACTACTTCAATCTTCTTCCAATAAAACCCTAGACTCTCTCTACACAACACAGCACAAGCTCACAAGAAAACACAAACAAAACCAAACCTTTGAACCATGTCAGGAGTGGGACCTCTCTCGCAGGATTGGGAACCGGTGGTGCTTCGCAAAAAAGCTCCCACTGCCGCCGCCCGCAAGGATGAGAAAGCTGTCAACGCCGCTCGCCGTTCCGGCGCCGACATCGACACCATAAAAAAATGTTCACTCCTCTCCTTCAATTTCTTCAATCGGATATCGATTTTCGGAAAAAGAATCATTTTTATTTTTTTTAATGTTTTGATCGAAGCTTCTGATTCCGTTGAGTTTTGTTCCGATTAGTGATTATCTTTTAGGAGTTTGGGTTAGACGTATTGGTTTCTTATATTTTTTTATTACGGTGTAGTTCTTTCAGTTGTATAGGCGATTTTGATTAGGTTTTCTGTTTGACGACTTTATTGCATGTTATTCATGTTTGATTTATTTTATTACGTGGTACTAATTATTGTTTTGTAGTTTTCATCTGCGTTGTTACTAATCAATATTTTTCTTGTGGTTGAATATGAAGGGGACTATGGGTTATGGATTTATACGCTATAAGTGGTTTTTGTGATTGTTTTCTTCTGGGTTGATATTATTTTGCCTGGCGTACTTTAATGAATCAGAGTTGAATTTTTGATAACGTTATTTGATGTTTCTGAATTTTTTTATTTTTTTTTTGCCGTTTTAGTCTCCTTTGTATTTGGCTGGTCAGAGTGATGATTGTTTAGTTGTTGTATGCAGATAATGCTGGAACAAACAAATCTGCTTCTAGTAGCACTTCATTGAATACTAAGAGGCTGGATGATGATACCGAGAATCTAGCTCGTAAGTATGCTACACTTTGTATATTTTGCTAATTCTGTTGTTTGCACTTTCTGAGGTTTAAAAAGGCTACTTCCATCTATTGATGGATTCGTCCGTGAAAAATTTGCATGCAGTATGATTTGATTGGTTCTATGCTATAAATTTTCGTAGCTTGTGTCATTTGTGCCAAACTTTGGAATGTTGACATGGTTAACTTAAGAAATTCATATTCCTTTTTAAGCATGGGGTTACTGCAGGTATCTCATACGTCCTCACACATTTTGATTTCATCAATTTTAAGTTATAGAAGTCTATTCTGTAAGCACAGTGCAAAAATGACTGAATGACTTGGACTTGGTAGAGAAGCTTTCACAGGGGGGTGGGGGGATTTCTTTTGAGGTTGTAATTGTGGTTTGGAATCATTGACAACTGCCAACACGTTTGTTAATTTTTTTTGCAAAATTTGTTCTGTTTCCCATCCACTGGAGCAATATTTTGTTATTTTGTGGTGAAGAAAAATCATGTTAAGTATGTTTTGATAGCAATATTCACATAATTTTCCTTGACATTATTCACATACCTATATTAATAACTACACTTTAAAAAAAGAATCAAGACAGTTTAATTTGCATACTTATACTCTTCTTTCTATTTGAAATAATCCCTTAAATGTCTCCCGATTCGTTTTCTAAAATAACTAAAAGGACCTTTTCTCTTTTCTATTCATTTTTAGAATCAATATTTTTTTCATTTTCTTAGAATATAAAATTTTAAAATCTAAATAATCCTTTAGATATTACGAAAGGGAATGTCAAACCTTTTCTTGTTGTATTTCGGATTTGAACCATTTTGTTGTAATTGAAAAAGATGTATTTTTGTATATATTGATATGTATATCGATATCCACTTTACACTTTAGTGAGATCGACACAAATTACTCATAATCCGTTTGTTATTGACAAATCAATTGAAAATCTAAAGTGAGTTTATCAATTCTGTTTGGACAAGACTCATTGTTATAAAATCACTTTCTGGTAAATGTTCCCAAATATAGATCAATCCGTTGTTTCCTTTTTTTCTAAAATCAGTTTTGCGAACTTGAGTTAAATATAAACTTAATTAACTCTAATTCAGACACACTTTTAGTGTAGTTCCATCTGCTCTAGTCCTATTTGGCAATTAGTTGATGTCAGGGTAGACTTAGAACTAACGAAATTATGACAGTAGCCCCACACCCATCCGATGTGAACATATATTTTTTATAAATGAAATTCTACATTATGAGATTATAATATCATTGTGCTGCAGAATTATAAAATTGCGTTTTTTCTTCAATGTACAATGTGTTGATTGTACCTTTGTTTCTTTTTGATGAGATAACTGCTCTTGTGCTGCAATTCTCCTCTGTCTTGCCTACAATGTACAGTGTGTTGCTTATGTTTTGCTTATTCTCTTCTTTTTCTTACTTTCTTTGCTGTTCTCGAGTCTATACCTAGTCCAAATGTGTTGTGCAATCCATGTGAACTCACCTAATTGTTGTGTTATTTAGATTCTTTTGATGACATTCTTATAGATAGAATAGAATTAAGGAGCTTTATTCAACAGAAGTGTGTCACTATAACTTTGATACCACTATATAACTTTGATCATCAAAGAGTTTCTTCTCTTGTTTCATTTTAATCAAAACTTCTTGTATATATGACTCACACCCCTTTCTATTTTAATGCTCATACCGACATTAAACTTTTCTGCTAAGATAAGACTCCTGTTTTGTTGTGTACCTTAGCTATATGATACGAGGATCAAAGATTGTTGCATCGTTTAGATTCTTCTGTTGGCATATTCTTATAGATAGAATTGAGGCGCTTTATATCAACAGCTTTGATACCACTATATTACTTTGAATAGCAATAAAGTTTCTTAATCGTTTGAAGTTCTTAACTTCAAACTCTCTTATACGACTCAACCGTACCATTTCCAGCTTTAATGTCCATACTGAGTGATTGAACTTGTGTGAACAGATGATCGGGTACCAACTGAACTCAAGAAAGCTATAATGCAGGCCCGGATGGACAAGAAACTAACTCAGTCTCAGCTTGCTCAAGTACTGTTCTCTTTCAATTGCTCACAAACCTCATTTATACTGTGTCTTTCTGTTCATTATTTGTAGTTGAGTAGTTACTAATGACGTATGATTGTTTTCAGTTGATCAATGAGAAGCCTCAAGTGATCCAGGAGTACGAGTCAGGAAAAGCCATTCCAAACCAGCAGATCATTGGAAAGTTGGAGAGAGCCCTTGGTGCCAAACTGCGTGGCAAGAAATGAAGAAGCTGATCTAACGGTTCTGTATGTAGTTTAAGGCTTTTGTTTCACTGTCCAAGGTTGTTTACAAGAGAGACAACTGGTGTGGCAACTTGAGTCTTTCGCCTGTTCAGACATGATTATGTATTTGCATAAATAAAGATGTATTTTCAGCACAAATTAATTTACCTTGGAGATGCGATGATGTGTTCATGATATAACTGAAGATCTCCAATGTGTTCATTCGTTGGGATCTAGTGCCATTTATTATGGATAAGAAGGAACAAAACGAAATTAAATTATACTAGTGTTTTTTGCCTAACTTTGTTCCTTTTGACTTTTGGGCTATCAGTTGTTTTGTTTACCATCTAAAGTTTAGGCAAATTTAGATTTTCTTTTGCACATTCTTTCTAATGAAAAAACAGAACCCTTAAAGATCATTTGTTAGCAACTGAAGAAAAGTTTAATTATTGGTTTTTTAATCTCAACGTGGTTTAATATTTTATACCTATCACCTTTAATAAAAAGCAAAACATGTAGCATTCTTTTTTTTTTTTTCTTGAAGTGTGATGTCTGTTGCAATACTTGTTACGAGAATATAGATTAATAAATATTACTTATAACATTATTCATATGGATTGACAGAAACTGCAAATTAATTAATAGATATATGACTGTACAAAGTCGTGTGCTTTTAATCTTATTTTTTATTATTCTTTTTGATCTATTGATTTAAAGTTGTAATTTTTTTCTTACAATTATAATCAATTATTCTCACTGATATCGTTTTCATCATTTAATTTAAAAATGCGCTTATATTTGGATCTCTTATGTCTTGCTGGAATGATAAATGATGATAAAGTTACATTTAAAAAGACAATTTTTAACTAGAGTACTTATATTATTTTATAAATTATGTATATTTCTCGAGTGGTTCCAAATTTTTTAGCATATATTTGAATAAAGTGAAAGAAGAAAATAATTAATAGTATATTTGGAATATAGGTTTTTAGAACGTATTCTTTTATAAAAAAAATGAATATTTTACAGAAAAAACTGTTGTTTGGATATATAATTTTAAAATAAATTAAAATTTATAGAAATAAGTCAAATATCTAAAATAAGGTAATTTTAAGTTTTATATATGAAGCCCATCGAATGATGCTTATCAAAATAAACATTTCTGTACTAAACAAATATCAACACATATTAAGCCTGCATATGGTGATCCCCATTTTCAATAGGCAACAGCAAACAATTAATCAATTAAGTCAAAATTGTATATAACCAACCAAAAATAGTTGTCAAAAAACTTATGCTTATTTTAAGGGTTTAAACTTATTGAATAAATTTGTCTTAATTAATCAAAATTTGTCAAATGAAATACACGTGGAATATGGTAACTCTTCAAATTCCTATTAGCACCAATATTTAATGACCATGTTGTCATAAAAAAAATGTCTTGGTCTTCATAATCAATCAATTGAAGGTACACAATTAGTTCTATTATTGTATTGGAATAACATTTTTTTATGATTAAATTAGTATTTTAAAAGCAAATTCAATATCAAAGTATTTCTCTTCTGAAATAAGCAACCATTTAGATGAAGAATAACCAACTAACGTCTATAATCAGATTTCGATTCCCATTATTCTTATAGGTTAAATGTTATTTATATATATTTCAATTATAATACATTTTAATAGTAATTTCAAACTTTTTAATTTTGTTTTAAATTAATTTTTAAAATATGTTTATATCAAGGAACCACTAATTCTATTAAGAATTTTATACCAAATTTAAAAATTGTGGAACAATACTTATATAATTATCACAACACGAGCAAATCATGTTATTAGAGCAAACATAATGCTTGGAAAAAAACAAACGATCTTATCTAAATTTTGCATATGTCTATATTTCTATTACAATCGACGTGACCTTTTAAACTAATAAGAAAATAATTCCTATGTAGTTGTCTCATATGCAATAACAATAAATAAATCTTAATGTCAATAATTGGATATAATGTATTAGCTTATATTTTCCTAGAAGTTTTGAAGTTTGAATAAAAATAGTTTAACATATTTGTTCGTATTGGAATAAAAAATTATTAAATAGTATAAATAATGCTTACTTTTTAAAATCTTTGTTTCATATTAGTAATTAAAATTATATTTAGAAATAATGTATTTAATTCAACTATGTCCTTATTGATAAGTACCACAAGTTTCATGACTTATATTATGAATACAAAAAAAATAAAAATAACTATTAAAATTAAATCGACTTCATTCCAATAAACTTTTCTCGTTACACTAACACTTACATCACACAATTAGATTTCAACCATACAACCATATAAAGATAATACTACTAAAAAAAAAAACTTTTAAAAATGATTATAATAAGTTTATGACTATCATTTTCAGAATTGTTATTAATTCATATGTAAGTAAAACTCAAACAATATGATTTAATCGTCATTTTGTTAGCCTATGATGATATGAAAAGAATTAAGATATGTTATTATTTCTTTGACATAGTAAGAAAGTTAATATATATATATATATATATATATCAATTTACTGACAAAATAACGATGATCACAACAAAATCTTTCTTTTTCTTCTCTTAAAGGTGTGATAACAACATTATAGTAGTAATAACACAATTTCTTTTTTCTTCTCATGAAAGCGTAATTATTATTTTTATCTCATAAAGACACAATAGTCATAACATAACAATGCTAAAGACAAAATAGTGATGACACAACCTTTTTTGTCTGGAGATACAACAATAATGACACAAAAGAGATTATAAGTGATAACAATGCATTGGAGTGAAAAAAAATTACTTATGTAATATCTTTGTTTATATGTATGATGGACTTATAAAGTCAAAATTTATTATTCTAATATTAAATCAATTATAAATTGTTATCATTGTTGGTTTTTTTAGTATAATTCTTCTTATAATCATTTTCATTTTTCCACTTTTAAGTATAGTTAATAAAAAATCATTCATGAAAATGATTTTAAAATTTCAAAATTATCACTCACCTTTTAGAAAACAAATAAAAAATTGTCATTAAAAAATATTATAAATAACTAATCCACCATGGTTATTAATAAGTCAAATCATTCCATAGGCACTTATATTTTATTATTATAAAATTATTTAATATAAATATTGTTGTAATTTAATATCTAATAATCAATGTTGTATTGTTTGTGTGATATTTATATTATTCCTTCTTATTACATATAATAAATAATCTAATATCATGTTCTCAAAGTTCATACAAGAAATCATCATATAACTTTCACAGGTAAGCATCATAATTTATTAAATAATATTGCATAATTATCTTTTATATAACAAACTAAAAATATCGAACAACTTAATATTAATTACATAAATTTGGTATAAAATGATATATACATCGTCTTATATCTATATAATATCATTATCCATATTTCAAATGATATCATATATAATATTAATTAGACAATGTCATACCATATCTGATTAGACAATAAATCAAATATAGTTAATTTAACATTTGAAACGAAAATATGGTATGTTTTTCCATTTTATTAATTGGCAAACAATGTATTATTTTAATATATTTGCATGTTTTTCATCTTGAGACCATATATTGTTTGATTTGTTTATCTTATGGTTTTTGAATTTTGAACTACCTTATAATATATTCATTTTGATAAATGATGTATTGTCTCACATTTTTTCATTATATAATCCGTCGTATATTATGTAAATAATGCATCTTTTGTTTAATGCACACATCTCATGATTGTTGGATGAATTTGCATTTTGTTTTCCATGTGATATTTATACAAACGATATATTGTTTTATCAAAAATAAATGATATCTTCTCATAAGTTTCGAATCATATTTTAAAATTCAACATAGCTTATAACAATTTTCATCTAACTATTTATTTATTTTAAATATATTGTTGGATGTTATCAATTTGTTTTTACTTCGTAATTTTACCAAAATAGGTAAATTTTTTATTTTTTTTTACAAATATAAATACATCTTGTTTCGAAATACGATTTCAAAATGAAAAAAAAAAAAAACATACTTTCAAGCATGATTTTAATTTTAACAATCTTTCCACCGAAATTGTGTTTCAAAACACGCTTATATTTTTCTTTTGAAATCTTAATTAGAAACATAATTTCATTTTTCTCTCTATTATATATATATATTAAATCATACTTCTAAACATATTTTTAATATTTTTTATTATTTTTTCTGAAATAATGTATTGAAACACGATTTTGTATTTCTTTCAATTTGTTTTACTTCTTTTTAAATCGTGGTTGAAAGCTATAAGAAATGAGAAGCACCACAGAGACACAATTACAGAAAAATTAAGATCGAAGACAATTGATCATGAGAAAACCTATTTTCTCTCCTCTATGATCCAAACCATCAATAATTGGAGAAATATTAGTATCCATGATGAATGAATTAAGGACACAACAAAAAATTTAATGACCCTACTACTATTGAAAAGAGAAAGAAAAAGTTATTTTGATGGTTCACAGTGTACCTTCATTTGACACTAATTTTTTTAATAAAATACTATATTAATAAAATTATATATATATATATCGTATGAGTGTAGAGAATAAACAGTAATATCAAAGTAACCACGTGAAAACAAATTAAAGATGAAACCTCCTGAATAACAAAAGGGAAAATAGTGGTTTGGTTTCAGTAATACTTAAGAAGTCTAAGCTTTTATTAAGACGATACAGAAATTGAAAAAAACAGGGAAAGGAGGAAAGTGTAAAAAGATAAGGAGATCAGAAAGATCAAAGAGAATCATAATGGTTGGTTGCATAATTATCACAATGGCAGAATAAGTACGTACGGTGGATATTTCAAAAGAAATAAAAAATAAAATAAAAAACACAATTATGTTTCAATACACTATTTCACAAAAATATATAAATATATATATATATATATATATATATATATATATATATATATATATATATATATTAAAAATATATTTATAAATAATATATAAAAAAAAATATAAAA
>Ga0099825_1001133_pt1 | contig 32964 bp, 13 predicted proteins | sample SiratroredBW_FD_76838 | JGI IMG/M metagenome (GOLD analysis project Ga0099825, IMG submission 76838) | Root nodule microbial communities of legume samples collected from California, USA - Siratro red BW | ecosystem: Host-associated > Plants > Roots > Nodule | place: USA: California | collected...
AAAGTATATAACATAAATTTTTTTAATAATATATAATATTTTTTTAATTACTAAGGAAATGTTAAAGAAGAGTAAATGAGTTATATTTGTAAAAAATAGAAAAGAAAAAGAAAATAAGGTGTTACGTTGGTGGAATTTTCTAACACCACGTTGTTGTCATGTCAAGAAGTGGCGACACTAACGCATTTAGAAAGCAGCCAACTCATACGTCTTCGCTGCGAGGGAGCTACGTACCAAACGCGTGAGCTGTACATACTAAAATGCCAGTCAGTGACTCACTGACGGTGGTCCAAACAAACCCTCTTCTCTCTCTCACCATAATTAATAATCCCACTATTAATTTATTAATTAATTAACCAAAACTCCCATAATATTAATAATAACGCCCCCATTATCGGATACAGCTCACCCCACCATACGCCTCCTTCTGCCGCAAGCTTTCTATTCTGGCTATTTCCACCCTCTCCCGAGGTCATTTTCGTCATTCCACACCAAATAAAGCTTAGAGTTATTTATTATTTTTGTTTTTATTTTTTATACTCGTTTAAAGAAAAGAGGAGTATATTAATTAATATTTATTATTATTTATTGAATTCGAAGAGAACATAAACGCAGAGAGAGAGAAAGAGGTGTCAAAAGGTGATGGTTTTTGGAGCTTCTGCAACGTCTTGCTTTTTAAGAGCCACCTAATTCCGAATACCTCAGCCCAACCAGCCACCACCATTGCCTCCGCCACTTCCACCGTCACCTCCGCCGTCACTCCTTACGCATAAACTCCCAATCCCTATATCTCACCATTCTCTCATTGCAGCAGCATCAACTGCTCGCATTTTCTCCTTTTTTTTCGGTAAGTCGATTTTGCCCTCGCCGGTGCTTCTTCTCCCACTGAATCATCCAATGCTGTTTTTGCTTCCTACTTTTTTTTCGTTTTTTTTTATTTTAAATTTTGTGTGCTCCGATACTTTCTACTGTAATAAACCTCTATTGTTTCCTTTCTCTTCGAGTGCGTTTTGTTTTCTTTTGAATACTCGCCATTGCGGCTATTTTTCTTGACTCTTCAATTTTTGTCGGTGGCTCGAGTTTGTGGTTGGAGGCTTCTTTGCTCAGTGTTACTTCTTCCTTGTTTCTAAATTAGGAAGAACGAAGTTGCAGAGTGTCCAATTAATTCATTTCCGAAAATTTGATTCCATTTTTTTCTAAGATGAATTATTTCCATTCTCGAAAAATCTTGACTAATTTGGATCTAATTTCGAGTTTGTAATTTGGATTTGAATTAATTGGTATTAAATTATTTCAGTTTAATCTGAAGTTTGATTTCGAGTTGCTTTAAATATTCCAAAAAGAGTTTTACAGTGTTGTCGCTGGTAGTTGTTTTGGTTCTCGTCGTGGATGCTTTTGTTTACCAGAGGAGTAAGGTTTTTTTTTTTAAATTCTGAAGAGGAAATGCATTTTTGTTCGACTGTTCGGTTATGTGTTATTGTGGAACGAGAATATGTGAAGTTATGGTTAGATCTTGGAGATCGCGGTTAGCATCATTGGCTTATGTTTGCTACTGTGTGAATGAATGCATCAACATCACAAATATGGTAACATGAGTCAATCGGGGCCCCAAATGGGTGCCAAATTATGAGCAATCTACAATTTGGCCTTGCCCTGTTGCACTGTTTGCTTTTGGTGTTGTGTCCTGTATGCTTTCTATGGCCACCGACACTACCGACGAGTGCGTATAGCCATTATACTTTATGTAGTGTTGAAAAGGGAAGCCACTTGGGTGATGGTATCGTGGTGGCTTTTTCTGAAATCGTGAGATGGTTGAGTATTCGGTTTGAGTTACTAGTTGGTGTGTAATAATATAGTGTGTGAGGGAATTTAGCAGTGCCCACTGGTTAAAAAAACGAAAAGGAAAAGAAAAGAAAACTTGCTTTTGATTTTAATTTAACTGTTTCGGATTATAAGGTGTCCGTACTTCTCAATGGACCGACGCTGGCCATGGAAGAAAAAATCGTCGGACAAGGCGGTGATGGATAAAGCAGCTGCAGAATTGGACTCTGCTGCGGGAGCTGCCATTCAGGTATGTATTTATTGTCGGTTCACTAGAGCAAATAACTAGTAGTTTCTAATATTTCTTATCGAGGAAATTATCTTGTATGTTTTTTTTCTTACCTTCTTCACTCACACGTGATGATTTTGCGTTTTAACGAGTGGAAAATGTCCAATTTGGTCCCCCACCCCAAAATAGGGGACAATTTGATCCCTGTAAAAATTAAAATTCCATTTAGTCCTTCAAGATATGGGATGCTTTAGTCCTTTTGCCCATTTGAGTTAACTTTCAGAAGGACAATTTGAGTCATTGATTATTTTGTCAAGGACTAAGTTAGTACAGGATTAACTTCTTTAAAGACTAACCATATGCTAACAAGGGAGAGAAAATGACCGAAGAACTAATGTGCCCCACGTTGTTATCATTCTTGAAGGACTATGTGATTATTTTTTTCAAAGGGGTTACATTTTCTTCTGTAATTTTTTGCAAAGGCTTAATTTGGACATTTACTCATTTAGCATTTTTCTTTAATTTTTTTGCAAACTTACATAAGATCTTTGTTTTTGGGTAAACAAGAAGCCGAGCTACGTCCAAATCTCAGTAGAGTCATATTCTCATTTGACTGGTTTGGAGGATCAAGTGAAGGCATATGAAGAAAAAGTTCAGACGCTGGAGGATGATATCAAGGAATTAAATGAAAAACTGTCTGTGGCTAATTCGGAGATAAATACAAAGGAAAGCCTGGTAAAACAGCATGCTAAAGTAGCAGAAGAGGCTGTCTCAGGTATACTGCTTTAATGGTTCCTATTTAAAAATATTCAAAAGCCTTAATATGTAGTGCGTCTTATTTTTTCTTGGAATTAATATTCATTGAAATCCTTCAGGCTGGGAAAAGGCTGAAGCAGAAGCTTTAGCTTTGAAGAACCATCTGGAGTCCGTCACTCTTGCAAAACTTACTGCTGAGGATCAGTCGTCACAGTTAGATGGTGCTCTTAAAGAGTGTATGCGACAGATAAGAAACCTAAAGGAAGAACATGAACAGAAATTACAAGAAGTTGCACTCACGAAAACCAAGCAATTGGACAAGATTAAGGGTGAGCTTGAGGCTAAGATAGCAAGCTTTGAACAGGAACTCCTCAGGTCTGCTTCCGACAATGCGGCTCTGTCAAGGACCTTGCAAGAGCGCTCAAACATGATAATCAATTTAAGGGAAGAAAAAGCTCATGCTGAGGCTGAAATTGAGCTTCTTAAGGGCAACATTGAATCATGTGAAAGAGAAATCAATTCCCTCAAATATGAGGTTCATGTTATTGCCAAAGAGCTTGAGATTCGCAATGAAGAAAAGAACATGAGCATGAGGTCTGCAGAAGCTGCTAACAAACAGCACATGGAGGGTGTTAAAAAAATTGCTAAACTAGAGGCAGAGTGCCAAAGATTACGTGGTCTTGTGCGGAAAAAGTTACCTGGTCCAGCTGCACTTGCACAAATGAAGTTAGAAGTTGAAAGTCTTGGTCGAGAATATGGAGAAACCCGATTAAGGAAGTCTCCTGTCAAAACCCCTAGTTCTCACATGTCTGCTATGCCTGGGTTCTCCCTGGATAATGCTCAGAAATTCCACAAAGATAATGAATTTCTTACAGAGCGTTTGCTGGCAATGGAAGAAGAAACAAAGATGCTGAAAGAAGCTTTGGCAAAACGTAACAGTGAACTGCAGGCTTCAAGGAGTATGTTTGCGAAAACTTTGAGTAAACTTCAAATTTTGGAAGCACAAGTTCAGACAAGTAATCAGCAAAAGGGATCTCCTAAATCCATCATAAATGAAAGCATTTACAGTCAAAATGCTAGCAATGCACCAAGCTTGATCTCCATGTCTGAAGATGGAAATGATGATGTGGGAAGTTGTGCAGAGTCTTGGTCTACAGCAATTCTCTCTGATCTATCCCAATTCCCTAAAGGAAAGAATACAGAGGAATTGAGCATATCTGATACCACTAAGAAGTTGGAACTAATGGATGACTTTCTGGAGGTGGAGAAATTGGCTCGATTATCAAATGACTGTGGTGAAGTTTCAGGTACTTCTATAGCAAATGAAACTGTGACCGATGATGTATCTGAAGGCAGCACTGGGAAAGATGTTCCCTCTAACTCCCAAGAGAATACTGATCCAAATCCATTGCCAAGTGAGGTGTCTTCTGCTGAGGAGTTATCAGCACGTGATCCGCAATCTGATGTTCCTAGCTCGTCGCTGGCAGAGCTTCAATCAAGAATATTATCAGTTTTTGAGTCCATGTCTAAAGATGCTGATATGGAGAAGATATTGAAGGATATTAAATACGTTCTTGAAGATGCATGTGACGTTTCAATCCGGGACTCTGTATCTGCCGTTCCTCATTATGTCTCGCCTTCTGATGTTACGTGTGATAAGCAGGGTAACAATGAAGATGTTGCCTTAAATGCAGAAAAAGAAGTTATTTCACCCCAGCAACCTCCTGAGCATGGGCAGATAACTACGGAACTAGAAGCCGCAATGTCTCAAATTCATGACTTTGTATTGCTCCTAGCCAAAGAAGCTATGGCAGCGCATGATATATCTTCTGATGGAGATGGAATAAGCCAAAAGATGCAGGAGTTCTCTCTCACTTTTAATAAAATTACCTCCAATGAAGAAAATTTGTTACAGTTTGTTCTGGACCTGTCTAGTGTTCTAGCCAAAGCAAGTGAATTCAGATTTAATATTCTTGGTTACAAGGGTACGGAAGCTGAAACTAATAGTCCTGATTGCATAGATAAGATTGCTCTGCCGGAAAATAAGTTAGTTCAAGACAATTCTTCAGGAGAGAGATATCAAAACGGTCATTCTCATATTCTTAATCCCTGTTCTGATCCTGAGATTCCTGATGATGGAAATTTGGCCTCAGGCTATGAATCAAATGCCACGACGCAGAAGTTTTCAATGGAGGAGTTCGAAGAGTTGAAGTTAGAGAAAGAGAAGGCAATTGTGGATCTATCAAAATGTGCTGAAAATCTTGAAATGACGAAGTCTCGTTTACTAGAGACAGAGCAACATCTAGCTGAAGTTAAATCACAGATGGCTTCTGCTCAAAGATCAAATAGCCTGGCTGAGACACAACTAAAATGTATGACAGAATCGTACAGGTCCATTGAAACACGTGCAAAGGAGTTTGAGACTGAGCTTAATCACCTGCGAATGAAGACAGAAACTCTAGAGAATGAACTGGAAGATGAAAAGAGGGCTCATGAAGCAGCCTTGGCCAAATGCAAGGAGCTAGAAGAACAACTACAAAGGTTAGACACGCATTCAGTATCATACTGTTTATAAGTACTGAAGTTACAAATTGACATGTTTTCAAATATTTTATGTGAATGTCTCGTGCTGCTTCTATTTCTAAGTGCTAATTTTCCATGTGACTCTCTGTCAGGTGTGAGAGCTCAGCTGCTGATAATGACATTAAGGCTAAGCAGGTAAAGCTGTAATCCCATTCAAATAGACACAGCCTTATGCTCGATTTAATTTTGCATGGTCAAATACTTGAAAATACCATTAAGTTGAAAAACCTTTAGATCTAAATCTTACTTTCATAATTTTTTTCTACAAATACTTATAGAAGAAAAAAAATTAAAATGTAGTGAACTTCTTTCATAAGCTAAAATGGAGAATTTATGAAGGAGTTTCTACACAAGTTAAGTGCATTAATTGACTTTAGCTTACAAGAGAAACTCAATTTATTTTCTTCTCTGGTAAGGATTTACCAAGAAGTTTATTTAAACTCAACCCTACTCATAATAATACATATCATAACAGGCATCTCAATCTAGGATCCTTTGTGATGAGTAGGCAAACTAAGATTGAATTTTTTCCCTTTATCATAGGAGAGAGACTTGACAGCTGCTGCTGAAAAGCTAGCTGAGTGTCAGGAAACCATATTTCTTCTTGGCAAGCAGTTAAAAGCTCTGCATCCTCAAACAGAGCCAATGGGATCTCCTTATTCAAAGGCTGAAGGCTTCACAGAGCGTGAACCTAATAGCCCAAATTTGCAAGATCAAGCAGAGATGGACAGTGCTACTTCTGCATATGTGCAAAGATTGGGTGGAGATTCCCCTTTACATTTTACCAACAATTTATATAGTCCATCAGATAACGAGTCAATCTTTCCAGCTATATCTTCTGTACAGAATCCAAACCACAGGCCTACCAAGTCATCCTCATCGTCAGCTTCTTCCACTCCAACTCCAGACAAACACACCCGAGGTTTTAGTAGGTTCTTTTCTTCAAAAGGCAAAAATGGTCATTGAGCTTGAAGCATGCATGATCGATGGGAATTCATGATTTAGGGAGCCACGCAGCAACTATGCCATTTGGAAAGCATCAAGGTTCAATCCCCTTCATGATTAAACAGAATTGAGTTTTTGGGAGGTTTATCTAGTTAAAACACAGAATGCCATGGATATCGGGTGGTTCTTGTATTTAATGTTTGTACATGGTAAACATATGTTTTTCTTCTTTTCCTTTTCATTGTTTTATTCCCTCCGTTCTGTAATTTAATTAGCAAATATTGACATAGCCTCTGAACTATTACAGGATATGTTGAATATTGTTGTATTTCAGAAATTTATGCATACCTTGATTCTTTATCAACCAAACTAGATTAGTGATTTTTCATGTGATAATCAGTGTCGGAAATGACAATGATTTCAACCAATAACATAGAACTAAAATCAGCTTTTCTTTCCTCCAATATATCAAATGCACTACAGACATAACATCTCTTCTCAAATTTAATACCCCTCCCATGGCAAAGGAAAGACTCTCTAAATTCTAATTAATCACTAGCGAAGATGTTTAAAAATGGCGTGTTTGAGAACGAGCCTCCAAGAGTATAAAAATGGCTTTCACAGTGATTGTTAGCAAAAAAAGAAAGATTGAAATGGGCCAATCCTACTCCCTCTGATGGTAAAAATGGGCTAGTATGGCCTGACTTGGAGGTTGACTGAATCAGGTTAAATTGGTCCATATATTTATTTTCTTATTTTATATTTAGTTAAATGGAAAAAAATATCAGAGTTCAAAATTTATAGACCTGGTTTAATCCTTTTAATCTGTGAGACTCCATCAAATTAGCCCAATATTTTTTGATTAAAATTTTCAAATTATTTCAATATTTTTTGTATTATAATTTTCACATCCCGCCTTACTTAAGATAAAAAGACCAAAATGAAGTCAAGTGTATTAAGTATTAGCTATTAAGTACGATGATACAAGCTAATACTGCTTATAAAAGATAAATTTTTAAATATTCCAGTGCAGAAAAAAAAATCGTTTAAATTATGTTATTTATATAAAAAAAATGTTTTTTGTTTTATTTTTCTTTTAAGATTTCAGATTGTATAAATTTCTAAATCTCTCCAGGAGAAAAAAAATGTTAAAGATAAGATAAAGTATTTTTTTATGCTAAATAAATATGAAAATGTTTATTTGATTTGACTTTCACATAAAAAAGTAATGTCTCAGTTTATAAGATTTTCATATGCCTAAGTTAAAATTTGTATTTCTTTCTTTTTATAAGATTTGATACCTCCTGTATAAATTATTTTTTAAGTAAAATGTATCTAATGAGTAAAATTATAATTGTCAAATATTTAACAGAGAGAGATATAAATTAAAAACAAATTTTTAAATATAAATTTTCAAAAAAAAAATACTTTTTGTTTACTAAATTACTTCCTTTTCTTATTTAGATGAATTAGGTAAATGGTCTCACAGTATTATTCATGCATAATAAGATACGGGTAAAACAGTTATTATCATGCTCTGAATTTCAATGAAATTCGGATTTTAATTGTACTAATAAACTGGCTCATAAAATATTTCATTAAATATATGAAGCATTTTCTTAAGCTAATATATGCACACACATGATTACTATTTTAATTGAAAAATAGTATAATATAAAATCTAAAATATATATAATATGGTACTATATTTAAATTTGATAGTACAGTTTTGTAACATTAAATTTTTTATTTTTAATTAAAATTATGTCTATGACATAGTAAAAAATAAACTCATAATTACATGTAAAAATTGCACAAGAACTCCAAAAGTCATTTTATTTACATTTTTGATATATAAATAAATGTATTATATATCAAGAATTAAAATTAAATAATTTTAGTATAATGTTTTGAATATTTATTTGTTTTCAATAAAATAAAAATAATGTCAAACTGATATAATTTTTATTGTTATGAAATACTCTCTTCAATCTCTTTAATAGAGATCGTATCACTTCTATCAGACAGACTTACCCTAATTCACCGTAACGGTCTAACCCTACATTGGATAAGTATTGAAACCTAAACTGTCTATACATATAAAAAGACAAAAAAGTACTACTAAATACCAGCTCTCACCTTATTTCGTGAAGGGCAGTATCGTCTTTTGATTCCGTTATTTACCTCGCAATATTTCAACTCGCGCGAGAGAGAGCAGTGGAGAGGAATCAGTGTTTACTTGTTTCGCATATTCGTTTTCCTCTCTGTTTAGATTTGAGAGAGAGAAGAGAATTGGAAGAGATTTTTTCCGGCGAATTGAATTGAATCTGAGTTCGCGACGGAAAGATGGGAGTCCCAGCCTTCTACCGGTGGCTGGCTGAGAAATATCCGATGGTGATTGTGGACGCGATCGAAGAGGAACCCGTCGTTATCGACGGAGTTCAAATCCCGGTCGATACGAGCAAGGCAAACCCTAACAACATCGAATACGACAACCTCTACCTCGACATGAACGGCATCATTCATCCCTGCTTCCACCCCGACGATAGGGTAACATTTTTCCTCCTCCTTCAATTTCACCACAAATACCTCTTCATAACTTAATTGTATTTGATGTTTTACTTAATTTTGAAGAATGTGAGTTTGACAATGATTACGTGTTGTGTTGTGTGTTTGGATGCAGCCTTCTCCGACCTCGTTCGATGAGGTATTTGAGTGCATGTTCGACTACATTGACAGGCTGTTCGTTATGGTGCGGCCGCGGAAGCTGCTCTACATGGCTATTGGTGCGTGTTTGTTTTTTCGGTTTTGATATTTGTAATTTGTAATTTGTAATTGCGATGTTTGTTGCTGGCGAGGCTTATTTGTGTGGTTTGGTTTGACTTGTAGATGGTGTTGCGCCTAGGGCGAAAATGAACCAGCAACGGTCTAGGCGGTTTAGGGCTGCGAAAGATGCTGCTGACGCAGTATGTGTTTTGGTCATTTTTAAGTTTTGCACCCTTTGTAATGTCTTGTGTTCTTCTGGATCCTTTGGGTTTCATTATAGACTTCATTCTTTTGTGTACCTTAAAATGTAGCAAGGAAATTTTATTTAAAAGATTTTACAACTAATGTGGAGAAAGAAAGAATAACATATATCTAGCTAGCAATTGCTGGACTCTGGATGAACTTACTCTCTTGGTTGTATCAACAATTAGGTTGAGTCAATGTCATGTCATAATGGTGGTAATTGAAAGCTTGAACTTTGCGTTGTCTGGTAACTCATAATATATAGTTTATACTTTGGTCTTTGACTCAAGTATTTAGCCATTAATCAATACATTTTTTTTTGTTTATCTCAATTTTGTGGCTTACTACATCTGGTAAAATATTTCTTGAATTGGGAGATAGGGTTATTATGATAAAATGCAAGTTATCTTGTAGCTGTGTTGGGTTGCTACTGCTAGTGTTTCGTGCTTTGATCCCTTCCTTTGAGGTTAATGTTGTTGCTGTCTTATGTAAGAGTAGAAATAGACAGGGTTTATGAAGCTTTAGTAGGTTTGGACTTGAAATTTGTAAAAATAAATAAATAAATAAAGCTTGAGCCTTCTGACATATTTACTTGTCATAGGTCTTTTGACTTGAAAAGACCTTGGTTCACTTGTACAAAAATCTTGTCTGAACTATGAGCCTTTTTAAAAGCCTATTTTGCATTATTATAATAAAAGGTCTTTAAAAGGCTTGTGGATTTATTGTATTATTGGCCTAAATAGGCTCATTAATAACTTCAATTTTCGTATATTATTGTGCAATATATGCATTGTTGGCCTTATATATATATATATATTGTGCAAAAGCTTGATGATTTCTCTCGGCAAATGGATCGAATTAACTGTAGTACAGTTGAAAAAAGGATTTTGTATTCTCAAGAGCTAGTAAGTATCTTGACAATTATGAGTTGCATAATAATAGAAGCATCAAACTGTATAACGTGCAGAAATTAAATTAGAGAGTTCACAAATATGGAGTTGAATGAGGACTGAATACAATGATTGTAAATATCAAATATGATCAAATGTTGGGACTGAATGAGACTTGAAAACTGTTATGCACTTCTTGTTCATACATACAGTTATATATCACAAGTTCCTAAGGCCAAACCAAGTTAATGCCTTTATCTTGATTATCTAAGCATATAATAAGACTTGATCAAATCCTTTATTAAAGTCATTTGATCCATGCATTAAGATCTGAACAGCGATAGCCAACAACAACAACTCTGGTTGGTTGATTTAGTTTGCTTCAGAAAAATAAAGTATTTTCCAACAGCATTCGAATTCTAAAATCAAGTGCAGAGATTCCTCTAGTGTCAAGCATTAAGCACAAAACTAAATAAAATGGAAACAAAATATACTTGCATATATGAATCAAGAAGTTACAGAGAAATTATAATGGCATTCAATCCCAACAAACTGGAATTTAGCTACTCATGGTGAGTAGGACAGTTCTAAAGTGTCTTAATTTCTAATCTTCCCCCTGCATCTAGTCAGTCTTTTCTTCTATTTATAGTGTCAAACAGTTTGTCCTTAGTTGAATGCCCACGCTCATATGCTCAGTGGATTAGATTTGTTCAGTTTAGGTTTTCTTTATACTAAGCTTCTCTATAGCTTGCTCAGCAGATTACCTTTCCTCGTCTTGAAGGTTTCTCTTGTGTTGAGCACAGTTGTGGCTTGCTCAGCTGCATCTGGGCTCAATATACATCTTTCTCTGGAATACTTTCGCTCAGCCAATTTGCTCTGCTCAGCACTGAGAGTAAATGTTTGAAGTGTTTCACTGCCCTTAATTTTTAATCTGCTGAGCGGAAGCTTCCTGCGCTGACTCAATTCTGCTTAACAGATCAGCTGTTCTGGCTTCTTCTGCTGCATCTAAACATGTAAAACGTATGTCATAAGATTCAAGTAACCTCTCTAATGCAGATATTCTGAAATTTTAAGTTGGTAAGAGCTCTTTTTGCAATAAGAAATCAATGTTATATAAATTAAGTTTCTAATTCGAGTACAATAACAGGTAATTTTGACACTTATCAACAATATAACATAAATAAAAACATATAAATTTAACATTCAATAACCTTATGAGCTTGACTTTTTATGTCGTGCAACTTGAATAATTATTGAGAAAGGTATATATATATATATATGATTTTAATACAGTATAATAATACTACCAACAAAAATGATTATTTATGTTTACTTAAAAGTGCTGGCATGTTAACCCTAAAAAGCTTTTTGAAAGGCCTGAGGTTTGATCTTTCGAACCAAATAGACTTCTATAAAAACCTAAGCCTGACCTACTTCTTAGAAAAGCCTGGTCCAGGCCTGATGTAAGCCAATCTTAGACTCTTGTGGGATAGCCTTACCTATTTTCGCCCCTAGTCTTATGATAATGATGTATATGTGAGCAACTTTAATCTGTCAAGAAAATGGTGAAATATCTGAGATGTGTAGAGATGATTTCTGCTCATGTTATCCTGTTTTTCTATTTTGTGATAGGCTGCTGAAGAAGCAAGGTTAAGGGAGGAATTTGAAAAGGAGGGCAGAAAGCTTCCTCCTAAAGAAGAGTCACAGACTTTTGATTCAAATGTCATTACACCTGGAACTGAGTTTATGGCTGTTTTGTCAATTGCACTTCAATACTATGTTCATCTTAGGTTGAACAATGACCCTGGTTGGCAAAATATTAAGGTAGAGAGTTCATTTTGTATAAACTGTGTGGCTGTGGCAAGTGCCTCTCATGATGGGAGGATCTTCACTAATTTCACGTTTTATGTTTGTGTCCGAAGGTTATTCTTTCTGATGCAAATGTTCCTGGTGAAGGGGAGCATAAGATTATGTCCTATATCCGCCTGCAGAGAAATCTTAAAGGTTTTGATCCAAATACACGACATTGCCTATATGGTTTGGTATGCATCTTACTTCCAACATCTTATTCTTCAAAATTAAAATTTGATTTTGTTTATCAAGAAAAGAATATCCAATTTCTTTTCTACTTTCACTATATCTTCTTTACTTTATTTAGCATGATTGTAATTAACATATTCCTGTGATTCATGTTCTGATGACAGGATGCGGATTTGATTATGTTGGCATTGGCTACCCATGAAGTTCATTTTTCAATTCTTAGAGAGGTTTGTGTCTAATGAGTTGTTCTTTGTATCTGAATTGGAGGTTATTAGAGTAGTAAAATAAGTATATGGTTACAGTGAAGAATGTTTGATAGAAATTGTATGCAATGTTTTTTTGGCTTCTTTCCATTAGTTGTTGTGAGTGATTGAGTCATTGGTAAATAATGTATTATTGCAGGTTGTATTTACTCCTGGACAAGACAAATGCTTCCTCTGTGGTCAGATGGGCCATTTGGCTGCAAACTGTGAAGGAAAGGCAAAAAGGAAGGAAGGAGAGTTCGATGAAAAAGGAGGGGCTATCGTGACTAAAAAACCATACCAGGTCAGGATTTGTGTTATGAAATTCATGTTATATTGAATATGACGACACTTTTGGTATTTAGTCCTTAATTTTCGCTTCCTTTTTTTCTTTTGTAGTTCCTGAATATTTGGACTTTAAGAGAATATCTGGAGTACGAGATGAGAATACCTAATCCTCCTTTCGAGTTTGATTTTGAATGCATTGTGGATGATTTTATCTTTATGTGCTTTTTCGTTGGCAACGATTTTCTTCCACATATGCCTACCCTAGAGATCCGTGAGGTCTGGTATTCTATCTCTTGTTCTTTCTCTACTACTTTCTTTATACTTGCTATGAATCAAATTTCAAAAGTAGCAATGGCTTTGAGATAACATATCTGTTTGCCTTTTCATATATTCTTTTTGGAAAATGTTTGGGAGTTTGTAGTTTAATTTGCATTGACCTAAAAATTTCATGAGGTATGCTGTGTAGTCAGTTTTGGTCAAGTTTGGAATGTGGATTTTAGGTTTAATTTTGTTAGTACAAATAATTCAGTTAATCTGGACAACTGTCCAGCTGTCCGTTTGTACAACTGTCCTTCTGTTGCAGCTGTTAGCTATTGCTAACAATAGCTAAATGGTGCTTAGTAGTAGTTACATTAGTGAAACAGTGCCAAGCGGTAGCACACAGGTGCCAAACGGTGCAGAGTCTATAAATACTTGTTGTACTCCTATTGTCATTTGTACAACGATTTAATAAAATTTCATCAGTTCAGTTCCTCTAAGAAATTTCAACATGTATTAATGAGACAAGCCGTAAGGTGTTATCACATCAATATGACTTTTCCAATGGGTTTTGTGGTAAAATCGTAGAGAACGCAATCTGTTATTCAAACCTCAATTCTATCTGATTTGTATGATTAAAACAACAAACGATTGTGAATTTTTTTAAAAAATTTTGCATAGCACAATTCATTTGCATAATTTTTAAGTGCAGATAAATATATTTGAATTTTCTTGCTATCTATACTTCAAAAGTCGTCTCAATGTTGAGGCAAAACGAAGTCCTAATCTGTAGCATCCTTTTAAATTTTTTAATTTTTATCGCAGTAATTATGGTGTTATTATATTTGCCATGTATTATTTGACCTGAAGTGGAACGTTTTATATGCTGCTTTTGATTATGTAACTGATCTATTTCTTGGAAATTTCATTTGTTTTACATAGGGTGCAATCAACTTGCTGATAGCAGTATACAAGAAGGAATTTAGGGAATTTGGTGGTTATTTAACCAATGGTAGCACGGTATGTGGTAGTATCGGTGTGGATCTGTGTGAAATGCAGTGCCACTTTTGATTGGCATAATCATTGACATTGTCTTTTCTTTCCTGCCTCTTTTTAGATAAATTTGAGCAGGGTGGAGCACTTCATTCAGGCTGTTGGATCTTATGAAGATAAAATATTCCAAAAAAGAGCTCGATTACACCAGGTCTGTTCAATTGCATTGCATCTATTAGGACATAATAAAAATCTATACACTATGTAGTTTTTCTTCTTAAATATAGATGTTTGATTGCATGTTTCCTTTGCATTTATTTGTCTGCTTTCAGCGACAAACAGAAAGAATAAAGCGTGAAAAGGCACAGGCAAGAAGGGGAGATGATACCGAACCTCAATTTCAACCAGAGTCTTTAGTTGCAGTTTCACGATTCCATGGTTCTCGTCTTGCTTCAGCTCCTACACCATCACCATTTCAACAATCTGGGCATTATAATTCTCAAGAGTCCTCATCAGTTAGAAAATATGATAAAGAAACCTCTCAGAGGCCTCAGAAAGTTGCTAGGTTATCTTCAGGAGCAACTCTTGCTGCTGCTATTGTTGAAGCCGAGAGTAGTGTTGAAACAGAAGTATGTTTTCCTGCTTCAGGAGAGGCATTCTTTAGAACTAATATATGGGCTAACCTCTTACTGGGTATGAGCCTGGCGAGGAATTAGATGCACTTTGTTATCTTGTCAAATAATTGTTATTCTAAGGTTTATACGATGATCTGGTTATGTCCTGTGTCTTGTCTGAGTTTGGTATTCTTTTACCTTTCAGGCTCAAGATAATAAAGATGAATTGAAAACAAAACTGAAGGAGATACTTCGTGAGAAATCTGATGTATTCAACTCAAAAGATGCTGAAGAGGACAAGGTAAAGATGTAGAGTTCTTATAGTCTTTTTGTTTAGTATTTTAGTTTTCCTGTCCATTTATGTTTGTGTTTTGTGGTATTTAGTTAGTAACAAATATGTGTAAGTTGTCCTCCCTGTGGATATTAGATTAAATATTTTTGTTTGTTAAAATATTTGTTATGGCATTTTTAATTATTTGTCATGAATCTTTTGATTCACTATATGGTTCAATGATTGATTTGGAAAATAAATCTTTCGATTCAATGCGGGGCAAATTTCTTTTGTTGCTAATTTGTATTAGTTTTACCATTATAAAGACTGTAATTTATGTTGAGGGAGTTCGTTAGGATCTCATAATGTTACTTAGGTTGATGTGGACTAGTTAAATTTCATAACGAAGGGAAAAAAATTGGAGGGGTTTCTTAAATAATTAAAATTGAAGCAAAATTGAAATGGATTAATTTTGTCTCCATTATTATTTAATCTACTTGACCCTGTATTCACATTTTCCCCACTTTTAATATTTTTCCAATCAAGTCCTGGACGGAACTGCTCAAAACATGAAATAGAACTGAAGAAAATTAACTGAGCCTTTTAACCTTTTAATTTGTCAAATTATGTATCTAACCTATTACTGGGTATGAGCCTTGCGAGGAATTAGGTGCACTTTGTTATCTTGACAAATAATTGTTATACTAAGGTTTTACAATGATCTGGTTATGTCCTCTGTGTCTTGTCTGAGTTTGGTATTCATTTACCTTCGAGGCTCAAGATAATAAAGATGAATGGAAAACAAAATTGAAGTGAATGCCTCAGAAAGATTATCCATTTGTAGTTGTTTGTCTGATAGGGCTGTTTCATTTAGAATGATCTTTACTAGTGTATGCAGAGGGAATTGTTGGAGTTCTTGCCATGTGACCTATATAACCTATATAACAAGTTCAAATGGTGACATAGTTGTATCTACTACCCTTCCCTTAAGCCTGTGCTAAACAGGAGCTAGGGGGACTGATTGGATGATAATACCACATGGAACTGAGTTATGTGCAGAACCTTCTAAATTCTTTTTGAATATAGGTTATAGCTTACTATTTTTGTGAAGTATGACATGCATCTATGTGTAAAGCTTGAAATTATGACTCTTAAACTGCTTTTTTATTTGTTGAAAGTTATTTTGTTTATCTTTTTTAAGTTAAGTTAGACATATATTTAGTCCCTTTACATGTATTAAATTTGGTCCATATTCGCATAAAACTTTACCAATTTGGACCTTGCCACAACCACCCCTTAACATTATTAATTTTGTCCCTATACGTATAACTCATCTTAATTTGGTCCTACTTCTTGTATCACATTCATAATTTGGTCCCTATCTTAATTTGGTCCTACTTCTTGTATCACATTCATAATTTGGTCCCTATATGTAAGAGACCGAATTTTAGAATGTGCAACACGTATATGGACCAAATCAAGTATGTGTAAGAAGGGAGTAATGGTGACGGGAATCAAATTGGCAATGTTTTCCATTTGTATGTACTGATTTAATAAGATTTTACATATAAGGAGTAAATTGAGAATTTGTTATATATATAGGAACTAAATCATATGTTTAACCTTAAGTTGTTTCAGTTCATTTATCTAATATTTCTGGTTTCAACAGATTAAGTTGGGAGAACCAGGCTGGAAAGAGAGGTATTATGAGGAAAAATTTTCTGCTAAAACTCCTGAGGAACTTGAAGCAATACGGAGAGATGTTGTAAGTTAATGAATTGAAATTTTATTATTTTTTATTTTATTAGGAATCACTAATTGAAATGAGAAAAAGAAAAGGAAGATTGTCACTGAATAGGATGAAAAGAACAATAAGAGAGAAAACTCTCCACCAAGGATTTCCCCTTCACAAGTCTTAATCTCTCTTACTTATATTTTACTATTTATATCATACTAACCCGGCTTACCAGCTAATTCATTAATATTCTAACTATCTCAATTAATTTCCCCTTCTAAAATCCTAACGGTACACCCCTCCTTAATTTCCTCAAGGTTGGAATTTGAAAACTGGAATTCCACTCTTAAATCATACACTTCCTCGAGTTTTTCCTGATTGCTGAAGACAACTACACCCATTTTATCTTTAGCTGGGAGCTACACACTGCCCTGCGTGCAAGATTGAGTTAGGTGGCTCTGGCTCTGGTGGATTCTGGGGTGAAACCAAATTCTGAATAATCTGGACCTAAATGGGTGATGCTTAATTTCTCTTCACCTCTGTGCACTTAACATGTCACCGGCTACACAAGCATCCAAGTTTAGCAGCGTAAATCCAATTAAGCAATTCAATATGAGAATTCGATTGAAAGAGTTTCAAATTAACACAAGAAAAATTCTCTCAAATTGAGGAAACTCAAATTTCTATTCATTCAAAAAGGGATTTAGTGTGATGATATAGCCTATCCTAGAGAGGCAGGGAGGAGACTCTTATGTGTAACATGGACTTTGGCGTGAGGCTTACATGGGTGCTAAGTTCAAATTTCAAAAGGAAGTCACACCTATAGCATGTATATTGGTGCGCCTTTTTGGCCAAGAGAAGAAGGAACGAGTTTTAAGCATGTGTGTGGCACACCTAGTAAAAGTGAAGGGCCTTGCTTGTCTACAACCTAACGTAGACTTGGAAAAATACTCCTTAGTGATGCTGGACCCTAATATGGGCTTATGTTCATGTATTAAAACTTACATTACTTGGGGATATTTCTAGCCGTAGGTTAATTTGCATCTCTCTTGACTTAGGTCACAGAGACATTTATAATTGTTAGTAGAAACAAATTCTTCCTTCCCATGAAGCTCCAAGCATACCTAATATCTCCTTCGACCTATTTAGTTCTTGATCTAGGCCATCTTCCTTTTGTAGCTTCTTTCAGTTGCTCAATCCTATCTTCCTTCTCCATTGACTTGGCCTTGACTCTTGTGATTGTTCATGGGTTGTTGGTTGCCCCTCTTGGGTCTTCATCATAGTCTATCTTTCAAAGATGTGGCTACCATAATTATCTTTTTTATCAAAGCTGTTCCAGCCCAATGTTTTCTTGTATATAACACTTTCTTGGCCCTTGAAGATCTGGCAGGTCACATAAGTACGATCCAAGTTTTGAAGTGAGAAAGATAAGAAAGACTTTTATCAAATAAGATGAAAATAGCAAAAACTCCAAGAGTTTCCCTTTTACAAAAAGCCAATGCTCAATTTAAAATGATAGCAAATCTGAATCTCTCCTATCCTTCTTCCCTATGTGTATCCCGCATAACCCCTCTAACATTCTAATTATCTTAACCAACACCCCCCTTCTTATACCCTAACAGATTCATTTGGAGATCTAGGTTTCTTATTTCAGTCTATTGTTCAGGTCTTGAAGTACACTGAAGGCCTATGTTGGGTGATGCACTATTATTACGAAGGCGTTTGTTCTTGGAATTGGTAAGTTCCTTCTCTTGTTTCTTGTGGTTAACTGTATGATCCTGAAATTATGTTGCCTTTCCTTTACCTCTAATATGTCATCATGGTATGTTTCTCTTCCTCACCTAATTTTATGTTGAATGCTGTATTTTAAAACTTGTTTGGTTGAACTTGAAATTGTGTAATGTGTGATGCCTGCTTATAGTTCCTGGCCTGTTCTTTCACTGTTCTGCTGCAGTTTCTTGATCAAACCCCTTTAATATTTTCGGTGAATTTGTGTATTGGTGACTGAGGTCCTTCAGGCTGATTCTTGGTATTATGTTAGCAACTGGTTCAGATTGATTACAGAAAATAATCTTCATTGGAAATTCTTCTGCTCTGACACAGTACCAGTGTGGTGGCAGAGTAGAGGAAAACAGAAAAAAGTACACTCTTTACTCATTCTAGAGACCGTTGTTCTCCCTAAGGATGCTCTCCTACAATTTCTGACACCTCCCCTCCTTCCCTTTTCAGTCTATATTATTTTTTACCCTATTTAACTACTGTTAGTCTGATACATGGTTATGATCTATACCATGGGAATAATCCCTTGTTGCTTCTCTATTCCTCGTCACATAAACTTTTTTAATAGGGGCTTTGTATTCTATTTGATTAACATTCGTGGTTTTAGCAGAAAAGACACTAAAATTTTATGGTAATCTAGATATGTATTTACTTTGAAGTGTATGTTTTTTGGGATTAATATTCGGGAAAGTAAACTCTTTGTTTATTTAATATTTGTTATCTACCTGGTTTTAGGGAACATAGTTGGATAAGATTTTGTTGTTTTTTCTACTTGGTTCACAGTATGGCTTCTAGTGATTTGTTTGTTATTGCTTGGTTTACTATTTGGCATCCTAGTTTCTTCTAAAATGTCAAGCAAATACCTATTTTCTTTCTCCCCGACAGTTGTTCTGCGTGCATTGTTTTTTCTTTCCGACAGATGCTATGCTCTCCAAGCATTTTTGTTCTCTTGTGACCGCAGTTTTCTCTCAGTACTTTTGAACTCCTCCCCAAACATTTTTCTCTCTCTTAAACTGAGTATTATTTTTATGCGATCTCCAAGCATTTTTTACTATTCAACAGCCACTGTGCTCTTTGACATTTTTAACAAACTTGACACAGATAATACGTATGCACTAAGTTGAGGGAGTGTTAAGGATATCAGTTCCTTCCTTATTTACTATATCAGCTTTAGCAACCAACTCGCTGTCATGGTTCTCGCATGGGATTTTGTATTTTTGACATTTGTAACTGGTTTGTCTCATATGGTACATATGCTAGAATGTGAGGTGATTGTTAGGGATACAATTTAAATGTTTTATTAAATAGAGATATATGATATGAATTGATAGGAAAATATCTTATCTAATATTTCCCATTATTAAATATTTGATTTTTTCCTTATTGTTGTATCTCGTCGACATTCTAAATAAGAATAGTCATATGTGTATCCAATACACAATTCAGAGCAATCGTTTCGATAAAAATACTTTTTAAAGATATCTCCTCTCATTTAATGAGTCTCTTTTGATTTTGTAGTTCTTAATAAATTTCAAGTAGTTGGGAATGTGTTGTTAGCACTCCTCAGACAAAGTCCTTTGTTTGAAAATGTTGGAACAAAGGCTGTTTTATGCCTTATATACTTTTATCTCGCCACCACTGTTGACAATATTAACCACAATACAGCCTAAATTAATTATTTAGAATATCAATGTTTGCTGTGTGACACTGGTAACTTGGTAAGGCCACTTACATCTATCCTTTGTAGATCCCACTGGGTGGGGAACCTTGTGCTGTGGGTTACTTCTTTTAGATATACGAGAAGGGAAACACTTCTCTTGACTGTGAATTTCAAGTTGTTTAGAATCCAGATTGCATCCACAAGAATTCCCTGTCTTATATTATCAATTTTATTGTGTTATAAAATAGGTTTTATCCATATCACTATGCCCCCTTTGCGTCTGATCTCAAGGATCTTGGTGAACTTGATATTAGCTTTAAGCTGGGTACGCCATTCAAACCGTTTGACCAGCTTCTAGGGGTCTTTCCTGCTGCAAGGTTTGCTTGCTACACAACTTATTAGTGTTGTTAGCATTCTACATTCTGTTGGTGTAATAACGTTGGTACTATGATATATCTGCAGCTCTCATGCTCTTCCTGAGCCGTATAGGAGACTTATGACAGAACCAAACTCACCTATCATTGATTTTTATCCTGTTGGTATGTCTTTATCAAAGTCCATTAATTTAAGTTTTAGAAGTTCTACTGTGTTATCAGTACTGATCCCTACTTAATATAAATGTTGTCTCAGACTTTGAAGTCGACATGAATGGAAAACGCTTTGCTTGGCAGGTTCAATCAAAATTTACCTTCGCTTTTATTTGTTTTCTTTATTATTTTCTTAGAGATGGCTGCATCGCAGCTGATGATATGATCCTTCTTTACAGGGTATTGCTAAGTTACCTTTTATTGATGAAGGGCGTCTTCTTGCAGAAGTTCAGAAGATTGAAAATTTTCTAATAGTATGTCTTGTTCCTCCTTTGAGTTTAAATGCACATATGGTTTAATTTGCTGTTCTCAATTCACCCTGCCTCCCAAATGTTTACTAATTTATTTCTATTAAAAAAATCAAAGCCAGAGGAAAAGCGACGGAATGCTATAATGTTCGACTTGCTCTTTGTGAATTCTTGTCACCCTCTCTCTGCATGCATAAGTACACTGGACAACAAGTGTAAAAACATGTCAAACAGTGAACGGGCTGTGGTGAAGGAAAAAATCGATCCCAAAGAAAGGTTGGTTCATAATGCTTCGCAATTTTCTAAAGGAAATTTGCTTCTGTTATAGTAGTGGATTTGTTGCATCTAATGGAACATTATTTATGGTCACGCGTCACAATGTGTCTTGGGATTATGATGTGGAGTTGTATGGAGTATACATATTGAATTTAAAATTTCCTTTAAGAAAAAGGTTGAGGCCTTTGTTTTTCAACTTTTCATCGATAATGTAACAGGATTTATTTTTGACAAACGAGTCAATTAATAAAGAAGTGTTTCTTATTAATTTTTAATTTAAAGTTAAGCTTAGACATAATATATGCAAAACATGTCCCTTTAAAAGACATGTTCTAATAAAATAACATGCAAGATAGCTGATCGAAATGTGGGTTTGGGTAGAGGAGCATTTATCACCAATAAGCTAAATGCTGCTGAAACTCCAATTTATTTCCAAGTTATTTTTTAAGTTCATGTATTGATTTAGCCACTTCGTGATTAATTTTGAAGTAGCCACGTTTTACCAATAGTTGACATTTTAAACAAGACGTGTCATTTGTGTCAGGACTAGACTGGAATTAGTACTATACCTGTTTAGGAAATTAAATGTTAAGATATGAAAAAAAATACTGATATATGATGATAACGTGAGTGGCCTTGTTGTAAGTTTTTATAGAGGATAATGTTTTTAGGGTAACATAGAAGCACTTCTTTGAAAGATGATTTTTTTTTTTTTTTCTGCAAAGGCATGCACAATAGCTGCTGCTATAGAACTTCACAACAGTTTTCAAATGTATGAAATGTTCAAGTTTGTTTACTTTATATAAATTTAACTTTCAAAAGACATTTTTAGTATCCTGCTGGACTATTTTCTGATGCTATTTAGGGATACATGCAGTGGTGGAATGAATGGTTACATATCTTTATGTGGTGGAGAACCTTGCCCTCCTATCTTTAGGTCTCCTGTAGCAAGCATGGAAGATATCATGGACAATCAAGTTATGTAAGTGTGTCGATACTGCGTAGTATTTAACAAGAACATCACTTATGGTCTTTGATCTGAAAGTCGCTGTGATTTATCTATTTGCCTTTTCGTGCCTTGTTGCTCAGATGCGCAATATATAGACTCCCAGATGCTCATAAACATATTACCCGACCACCACAAGGAGTTAAATTTCCTATTAAGGTATCAAATTTAGTAGCTGGTCCTTCTTTGTACCCTCCTATTTCCAATTGAGCGTTCAATTTCAAACGTTGCCACATTAAGACTCTGGTCTGTTTAAAGTAGCACACTTATTTGTGTTTTGTCTACTTATGCTGAAAGGTTGGTGGAAAATTAAAATTATTTGCTTTGTGTACAGACTGTTAGCATTGGGGATCTAAAACCTGAACCTGTTTTATGGCATGAAGATTCAGGTAGGAGACACCATGCTGAAAATGGGAGGTAAGGCTTTTTTTTAGTTAAATTTATGATTTGCTGTTGTATTGCATGCAGCATCTAGTCATCTAGTGGGCTAAAACTGAGTGGGGATCTGGCTTTTTATATCAGGAGAAACCCTCCAGGTTCTTCTGGTCGGGAGCTTGGAGAGGCTGCACACAGACTCATTGTCAATTCCTTACAGGCGAAGGTCGACTCCAATGGCTACCGTCACCCACATAATGGACCTCCTATACCCTATCCTGCACCAATGGGTCATCGACCACCGGTGTCTTCCTATGGTTATGAATCACACCCAGGATACGTTGCAATGCCACCTCCTGTTTCTTCTCCCTCACTCCAAGGCAGACCCCAGTTTCCATCTTACAATGCAGTCCCTACTGCTCAGCAGTATGGCTATAATCAACAATACCTGCCGCCCCCGGTAGCATACAATCCTCATCAGCCATCAAATTCTTACGAAAGAAATGACTATCAACACCCTAGATCACATCATTATGAAAGAAATCACCATCAGGGTAGTTTAAGGCAGGACTATCAATCGTCAGGATATAATCAGAATGCCAGGTTTATGAATAATACGCAAGGTGCATATGCTAGTCACCATCATGACGTTATTCACCATCATGAAGTTATTCACCACAGCCCAAACTTTCAACCATCTAGAACCCATCAGAATTGGACTCCAAGAAACAACCAGAGTGGAAACAGGGAATATGGTCAACATTCGTCCAATCAATTTTCTTTATTAGATAGAAGAGGAAACAGGAATCCAATGCCACCACCTGGTTACGATCGCAAATAAATTCATTTCGTCCGGGTTAAATGTTGTTCCCTATTAATTAAGTTGTTGTACCATATATATTTTTCTCGATTAGTTGAGGTTTGAGAGTTATATCTTCATTTTCTCCTATTATGTCTAGTCCTGATGACTTCACCATGTTTTCCGTCATATAATCCCTACAACACAGGTGTAACATTTTCTTACTTCATAGGCTATTCATATTCAATTCATCGTTTTTCTCACACCCTTTTATTTTCATTTTGTGACACGCTTCTTTCTTATTTGGTCCTTTATGTCGTATATTAATTCTATTTAATCAGTTACTTGATCTAATTCATTCTTGTTTCCCATTAATTTCTTAAAAATGTATTAGCCTGTATACTTGTGACTAAGAGTCTCTTTTTGTATATTTCTTAGAAATATTTTCTTTCACTTTTTGGTCTGTCCAAACAATAATATTTCATTAAAGACGTAAAAGTTACATTAGAGGCCTTTCCTGAATTTGAATATTATCAAACAAACTATATTTGTGTTTATTATTTCTTTAAAATAGCACATTCTTCATTGTTTAGAAAGGTTATTAATCTTAAATTTGTAGTCTTACAATATCACATAATATAAGTCCAATAAGTTACTCGTTATTATTACTTAGATATTATAGTTTGATTATAGCTTATTGATAATGAATTTCTCTAGTATATTTTTGCTAGAAAAATCTCAAAAATAATGTTCTAAAATAAATATAAAATGTCAAAAAGATAAAAGTTAATTAGTTAACGATAACGCTGTTTTTTAAGGTTAATATATAACATGAAGTTCATAAGTTAGGATTAAAAACTTGAAAAACTAAAAAAAAAATCATTGAACTAAATAGATTTTTGTGAATTTCTTTTATCATATCACTATTGATTATTTTAGTTACAGAAAATAGACTCGTGTTCAAACAACTAAATTAAAATTTTGGAGAAACTTAAAAGCCACAAGCCATAGCTGGTTGAGAAGGAAAGATGAAGTGTAATTAATGTAATAATTTATGAAGACAACGCTTATAATTACACGTTTCCGAAGCAAACCGAGTGACTAATGAACCTTTTCTTAATATTTAATATAATTTTTAAACATTTTTAGTTATTAAAAATGTTTTATGCATTTGCTTGCTCGGAAAAGAAAGAAAATAAGTAGTGTGTTAAAAGATGTTTGTGGAATTTAATTTCCTAATAAAAAGTAGAGTAAACATTTTTGTTGTCTGGTCATCCAACAATAAATTGTTATGTTTTCATAAGAATTATTTTAAAAAGTTAGTTTAAAAATTATTTCAACTGATAGAAATGTAAAAAAATTAAACTTAAGTACATGGATATTATAATTCTAACTAAAAAAGAGTAACACACTAGTAGTAAGTCATTGAATAAATAAATAAATATTAATTATCATATGGTTGTGAAAAATTAATTATTACTTAATCTTGTATGATCATAAATAAAAATATATTTTAAAAGTAAAAAATAAATTATAAAAGTATAAAACAGGCATTATAAATAAATTCAAGTTAAAGTGAAATTTTGGACAATAGTTAATCAATTAGTGACTAACTCAACATCAATATAAATTAAATATAATAAAACTTTATGTCATTTAATCAATTTATATTACATCTTCATTTTTAATAGATTAAATGATGATGTTAAATTAAGCATCTTGCTAACTAGTATTCCAAAGAGAATGATTAAATAATCTATGTAAATAGTCTACCGAAGACATAAATTCTATTCAAGACACAGTCTTATACTATACCTAACAGATAAATTTACTACATCAAATAGTTTAGAAACTTTTGAACGAGATTTTTATTAAACCAATCTTTACATATTAATAAAATCCTATCTTTAAAAAAAATTGCAAAAAAATATATTAAAAGTAAAAAAATAAACATTCTAAAAAAATCAAATTAAAGTAAAAGTTTTTGGACAATATAATTAATCAATGAGTGGCTCAACATCAATATAATTAACATAGACATTACATACATAAAACATAATAAAACTTTATGTGATCTACATAAATTTTATATTAGATCTTCACTTTTAATAGAATAAATAATATTAAATTTAACCGTCTAATATTCCAAAGATACTGATTAATAATATAAGTAACTTTTTTATTGAAATTCACATTAAATATGTACTGAAAATACCTTATTAACTTTAATAAAGAAATGTTTAAAAATAGGTGTGTTACTTAAACCTTCTAAGCTCATAAGCTGTATGGTCATTGTTCTTTAAAAAAAATAATCACTAAAAAATAATCCAAAAGACTACACCAAAACCTTTTTATTTGCCCTAAAACAAAACCATTATCTTACTAAAGCTATAGTTTGATTAATTAATCAATTAATATGATTGAATGATATCTTCCATGTACGAAAAAAGCACGAAGATATCATATATATTTCCCAAAAAAATGCATATCGCATCACGGATTCCAAATATCTGGATGCAAGATTAAAGTGGTGCTTTATTTTCAATCATGAACACTTAATTTTTTTTAAAGGATCACTATCGGATCACTTCAAACCAAGCTAATTGAATAGCTTCAAATTTGTGGTTCATAAATTTACATATATTTAACCAATGATAATAACAAGGAAGATATAAAGAATCCACAACCAATGATACCATTTGATACATTCAAAATATATTAAAAAAATGTTTTGTATACTGAGAATATAAAAGAGTTTTAGATAAAAATTAAGGAAGTTGTTTTTTTTTTTACAGAAACTTTTTGTTGATTTTTTATTGTTTGAGTGTTCCATTCCAATTGATCATGTCTCAAGTACCTTGAATTATTATGTTTTTTTTTTACCATCATGACATGAAGTTATAAATTAGTGATTTCTTATCGCCTACTCAAATCATTCACTAATCAACACGTATATTAAAATCACTATTAATAATCAATTGTTTCATGAAATCTATTTTTGCAACATGATTCTTGGCTCTTCCAAAACATGTCCCCATGATCCATGGGGTATTTCTATTTTATGTATATATTTATATTCCTACTTACCAATTAAAAGAAAGGTGTATTAGTAATATGCCAAGTGGCTCTTTCTTCAGCCACAGCCATTGGAGTAGATATGTAGTTGATAGGACGTAACCAACTCAAGAAAAGCCATTCTAGAGGATAATTAATTATAAAATTAAAGATTAATTGTATCCCCTAATAATCCTATCTCATTACCCAATTTTAATTGAATTTTATCATCACATATATTAATTTGTGAATATTTTATCAGATTGTTAAATATTTAATCGCCTATTGACATATAGGAAATTGGAAAAAAATGTCATTTTGATCATATTTTATTTATTTATTTTAATATCGGTAACATATATTAAAATTTAAAAAAAAATGATGACAAAATTTACCCAAACAACTTAAGGTGATAAAAATCTCAAAATGATAATAGTTATTGTGATAAAATGCATGGTTAGACTTAATTATAAATGTATAAAACCTATAATATATAAAATGAGAAAGACTTCATTAGCATTGTTTCTTCTCCTACCTTCTAAAGTATATATAAAATTAAACATGAAAACTTCAACCCTAATTATCTAATTTCTTATGTGAAACCACGTTATCAATCTTGTTAATTTAAATAAACCTTGCTCAGTCAAACACACCTTATCGAAGTACTCTTTCATGGTGAAAAGCCCTATTAATTAAAAACTATAAGTTTAATGTTCAAACCGACCCAATTCTACAGTCAATAGTCTTACATGAATTAAATATGTGTAATAGAAAACATGAATTAAATATATGTAATAAAATAATGAACGATTATGAAGGAATGCGTGTGAGGAAGAAACATCACCTTTTATGGCCAATTTTCCGTGGTTTTCTATTCTATAATATGTCCTTAATTGCCTTTTGGAAACACCAGCCTCACTAATTATGATTAAGAAACAAAAAATTATATATTTTTAATAAATTACCAAAGAAAAAAAAATGCGTTTTATTGTTTAAGATTGTGAGCCTATTATTTCATATATTATCAGTTATGTCTCAAATAATGTGATAATATTTTTGTAACATACAATATGTAACAACATTAATGACTCACAAATTTTAGAAGATAATTTTTAACTGATCCCTCCTTTCAACTATATATTTTTTATTCAAAAGATTCAAGCCTAAGATGGTACTTAAGAAATAATATAATGCGATAATATATAATACTAGTAGTCCTTCCAAACCTAATTACAAGCAAAAGAACAAAAATTGATGAATTTAAATATAAAAAAATTTAATTACTTCCCTTTTACTTAATAATATTTCCTAAATAGAGCTCTAATTAATTGAGATGTTATTTTCAATTACTATATTTTTTTACATCAAATGTTATAAAAAAATTATTTAGTATTTTTTAATAATATTAAATACTTTTTTAATTAGCATAAAAGGTTATATATTTTTACTTTTACTTGTAATTAAATATATATATATATATATCAATGATGTCACCAATTAAAAAAAGATTTTTTATGGTGAATTAATATTTAGAATTATTTATATTAAGAAAGAGTTATTGGGATGTAAAAGATATAAATTTACGTTTGACAAAATATCCAGTGTAAAAATGATATAATAACATTGGACCTTAACATATATGACATAAATTTACGTCTATTAGTGTAAATTTTGGACGTTTTTCTTTTAAATTTAATTAGTTTTAGTTTAAAATTAAATTTAAAGAAAAATACCAATCAACATACACATATAATATAAACTAAACATTTGTAATAAAAATCCAATTTGACAAGTTAACTAAATTAGAACATAAATTTTATTAATGAAAAAGGAAAGTTACTCATTATTCTCTTATTTATTAATATCATCTTTGGATGGATAACATCTTTAGATGGACAAGGAAACTTGATAATTAAAGACGTGTTACATTTTAACTCATTATTTAGCAATAGACTCAAAAATAATTTAAGACTTTAATAAATGTTAAAATGTATTAAGATTCAATAATACTCATCCAAATGATTAGATTCATCCAATATATATAACATAATAGTTATATTCAAATGAACCAGTTTATCTATTACACTAAAAGATTAACAACAACTGATTCAAATTAACAAAACGCCCTCCAATATTTCCACAAATACTCAAAAAACAGAGTCACCAGAAAAAATAAAATTAAAGGAGTTGAGAGACCTAATTTAAATAGTTTTATCTTCCACAAACACTAAAAAAACGGAGCCATCAGAGAAATAAAAATAAAAGGAGTTAGGAGGATAATTTAAATAGTTTTATGTTGGATATCAAATTCGAAGTAAAAAAGTTTTACTTAATTATAAAAGTATCACCATACATTTTTTTCGTAATTTCTTTTAAGTAGGAGATAAAATGTAGAAGATTAGTTTTGCGTGTAAACTAGAATTAAACTTAAAAAGGATCCTACATTCATTTACAAGAGCAGTTTACCAAGTATATCATTTTGTTGCATTAAACAGATTCAGAAACAGGAATTCACAGCTGGGTTTGTAATTTTGAAATCATGGAAATATAGAAGACAAAAAGAAAAGAGATGACAGAAACAGAAAGAAGCATGAGGCAACCACCACCTACCAGAATTAGATAAGATTGTGGGGAAAGCTCTGAATTGGATAAGTGTGAATTAAAGTGTGGAAGATTCATCCATTCCTATTGCCATAATAGGTAGAGCACTCAGAAAAGTCCAATATATTTTTACTATATTATTTCTTTCAATTCAATACTAAAAAGTGGGCAATATATTTCTCTAATATATGTTAGCTAAATTCATTAGGTTTGATATAATTTGAGTAGTTTTTATCATCATATTTTAAGTTTAAAGTCATGAAGCTTATGAAAGTTTGTGTTTTTTGGAGTAAATATTTAATAAAAGAAAACAAATACAATATTTTACATGAAAAAAAAAATTTCCAAGCAACAGCAACAAACTAATTAAAGAATCGAGAACCAGAATATCCACCTTTTTGTGTTTGTGTGTGGGACAGGGATTCCATGATTATTTTGGATCCACCCATTATTTCTCACGTGGCATTATGAATATGGAAAGTGGAATTTATCATGGGTGCATTTTATTAACATATATGCTTTCTTGGAAATAATTATGAGATTGATCTTTAAATTAAAGTTGATGGTCAAATAAAATCTTTTCAAAATTGGTGATGAGTATTATATAGTTAATAAGATGATGTTGATTATAACGATAACAAATTATTGAGTCCACTTTATGCATCAAATCATATATATCATTAGGTATATCTGAAAGTATTATATAGCTTGGAAATTGAAACTTATCATGATAGAGTGTCTCTCTTGCTTTCTTAGTCAAATAAAATTCTTTCTAAATAATGAATGATGAGTATTTTAAAATTAATAAAAATTGTTGATATCACTTTATGATTTGCATCTTATTATTAGATACTCTTAATTTTTACTTAAAAATCTTATTTTTTTATATAGGGACATTTTATTTCTTTAAGCATCTTTTTCAAAAACATTAAATTATTATATGTTTATATTTAAGGGATTTGTCGGGTGTGTCAAATCTTGTTGAGAAGTAACACTATTACGAAAGGGTCTTTTTATATATATAGAGTGATGCTTCTTTCTTAGAGGCAACTAATCGAATAAGATTCTCACGTCATCTAAGTTCTTACAAGTTTTGGAGCACATAGTTGCTTAATTTGATGGTTCAATCTTGTTTTTAGCTAGTGCCCTAGATTAAATTATTTGGGTATGACTTGTGAGAATACCCAACATCTTGTTGATCATGAAATTGCTTCTGTGATTGTTTGATGTATTTGATGAAATTTTTTCTGATATAAAAGAAAAAGACTATTCGAACCATGACCTATAGTGATATAATTTCGCCGACAAAAAAAAATTTCTATAATTTCATATATTTGAGTAATTTTTACTTGATAGATAATACAAAAATTTACATTATATAGTAGCACATGAAACAAATAAAGTCTTTGAGAGAAGACATGAAATGTTTACTGTTTCAAAAGAAATAAAAATAAATAAAAATTATGGGAATCCAAATGAAGAATAAGTAAGATATGATGCATATTACAGACATTGATATGTGATATTATAGTGTGAGAGAGAAGGGGGCATAGAACATGGATCTCAATTCTCACCACTTTTCTATATTATTATTATTATTTTATTATTATTATTATTAGATTGCTTCCTTCTTCACTTCTCTTAGTCAGCATAGCATATAACAAAAAAACAAACACGTTTGCATATATATATTCAGTGATCACATCATTGAAGGCAAAATGAAATTGTTGAGTTTTGGTGTTATATATGAAAGTTGAAGAAGAAGGCATAATAAAGATGAAGTCAAGGTTCACACGTATCTGTGTCTTCTGTGGCACAAGCCCTGGCAAGAACCCTAGCTACCAACTCGCTGCTATCCAACTAGGCAAACAACTTGTAAGTCATAATAATTTCTCATTCTCTTCAACTCAATCATTAACTTTTTTCTACAAAACCATGTTTTTTTTTCATGTCACAAATATATAATCACTGAACATTCTTAAATTCTCTTCAAACTATGCATCTAATCAGAGTAAACCCTTATATGAATTAGGGTTATTGGTTATTATTAGATTGATGAGGTTATGAGATTGAATGCATGCAGGTGGAGAAGAACATCGACTTGGTTTATGGAGGAGGGAGCATTGGCTTGATGGGGCTAATCTCACAAGTCGTCTTTGATGGTGGACGCCACGTGTTAGGGTAATTCTTTTTTTTTTTATTAGAAATTTAAATGTGATTTTATTTCTGTATTAAATACAAATAAAAAAGTTAAACAGCATATAAGAATTTTGAATAAATAATATGATTCTTTTGAGTTTTTTTTTTCTCCTCGAAAATTCCCAGTATTCTTTTCGTAATAATTTTACTATCTTCAACAATTGCAGGGTGATTCCCACCACTCTTATGCCAAGAGAGGTATTTTATATATTTTTGAATAAATAATGAAATCATTAATTTATTTAGTGAATGAATTAAATAGAAAATGTGAATGAATGAAATAGATAACTGGGGAGACAGTAGGAGAAGTTAGAGCAGTGTCAGGGATGCACCAACGCAAAGCAGAAATGGCTCGACAAGCTGATGCATTCATTGCTCTCCCAGGTTTTTCTTTTCTTCTTCTTCTCAACCTAATAATTAATACACATAAATTATTTTCTTTATGTAATCAAAACACAATTATAAAATAAAACCTAACAAATAATTATGTAACATCTTTTTTTTTTATATATAATAAATGGATGTTTATATATATATAGATCCTTTCAATCACCAATGTAGAAAGTTCCTCTTGTTGCATATGACAGAGAACTCTCCCAAGTTATGAAAAGGACTTTTGTTATAATAATTGTTGTTATTATTATTGAAGTTATGTATGATTTGTAAGCCTTAATTGAAAAAACATTTTGATTTAAAAAAGGGACCAAATATATTTTTTGTTGTCCGTGTTCTGCGGAGAGAACATAATTTCTCACGATATCTTTATCAGTAACCGATCATAACTGTCAACTGTATGCTGCAATTAATAAGATTCCTGCACCTGTTATGAAGGATCTATTCATGCATTATTGCATTTCCATAGTTATTATCACTGTTTAATGTTAAAAAAATGTAGTGATTAATATTATTGCAATTTTTTTATTATTTTAATTAGGTGGATATGGCACTCTGGAAGAACTTCTTGAAGTTATCACTTGGGCTCAACTGGGAATCCACGATAAACCCGTAAGACATAATCACTTCTGCGTTTTCTTTTTAATTAATTATTTGAAATTCATAGGTGGAATGAATGGTAAAAACTTAAATTATTGTAAGTGAAGGGCACACATGGAAAAGACTCAAAGCCATTACAAATGTGACACAAACAAGAACTAATGAATGAATAAATAAATAAATAAAGTTTTTTTTTCATGATTTATATTATATGATAGGTTGATGATGATGATAATGGAAATGAATGAATGGTGACAGGTGGGGTTGTTGAATGTGGATGGCTACTACAACTCGTTGCTGTCATTCATGGACAATGCTGTAGATGAAGGTTTCATTACACCAGCTGCCCGTCACATTATTGTCTCTGCCCAAACTGCCCAAGACCTCATCTCCAAGCTTGAGGTACATACCATCCATACTTACATTAATTACAACATTTTTTTTTTCACATTAAACTTTTCTTTTTTAAAATAATAAACTTTTTTGAGTGATATCAATTGTTTTGTTACGAGAGTTAGATTAAATCATAATCCAATTGTGACTGAGTTTTAAACTACTACGTGTTTAAGTAGAAAAAGTTAGGCTTTTATCAATAAAGGATTTTTTTTTTAAGTCTTATTAATCATTATATCCCTAATAAAAAAATTAAATAAATCCTACTTTTTTAAAATTTTTTATTTTAAATTCTACATTTTGAAATACAAAAATTATAT
>Ga0099825_1001137_pt1 | contig 32944 bp, 19 predicted proteins | sample SiratroredBW_FD_76838 | JGI IMG/M metagenome (GOLD analysis project Ga0099825, IMG submission 76838) | Root nodule microbial communities of legume samples collected from California, USA - Siratro red BW | ecosystem: Host-associated > Plants > Roots > Nodule | place: USA: California | collected...
AAAAATTTTTAAAAAAAAAATTTTAAAAAAAATTTTAAAAATTTTTTAAAAAAAAAAAAAAAAAAAAAACTATAAAAAAAAAAAAAAAAAAAAAAAAAAAAAGGGAAGCTTAGCACCTGTATGTTAAACTGGGTGACGCTGCAGACCAACCTAGACAGTCACACTTCAATCGTCCAATAACAACAAATATCTCCCAATGGTCCAATACCAACAAATATCTCCCTAATTAAAGTAAAATTTCTTTACCAAAATTCAATCCAAATAAACTCTAAATTAAACTCAAATCAAATTTCACAATGAAATGGGATGGGAAACCAACTGCTGATACTAACGACGTTGCACTACCTCTAATGAGCATCACCTCCAACAAGCATGACTGTCTAAAGAGGGACACTTTTGCCTATTCCTCTCATGAATGGGGTGCAGAAAGTAATTAATGGATTACAGGAAGCAACTGCCCCAAAATTGAAGTCCAAAATTGTAATACCCAGTGTGAAAGACCCCGTTAACATTAGCAAATTTACAGGACACAAAGTCCTACAATCTTCCTCAATTCAAGTTAGATGGGTATCTCCTTGTTCTTTAAGAAGCAACTAGATTAATAATCTTTAAGTACAATTAAGAATCTTAAAGATTAATTCAAGCTCACTGTTTCAAAGCACCTCTTCCTCTTATTTAGTTTATATATATTTATCACATATTTAATAAATTGTTATTAGTTTATATTTGTTACTTTTTATACAATTAAATCTTTTAATTGTTTGGTGAAAATTTATTTTTTTAAAATAGTATCATTTAGTATCTGTTCATTTATTATTTGAAATAAAGGTGAAGATATAGTACATTTAAACTATAAAATAATTCTTAGCAATTAGTAGGAATTGCTAACTTAACAACTTGAGTTTATGTGGAAATTATAAAAAGCAATACACCAAAATAATTCTTAAAATTATGAGTACTAATTAAATTAATCTTTGGAATTGAAAAAAGAAAAAGCAATTTCAGGTTAAAAACATATAAGTATAAGTTATTTTTGTTTTCATTGCTGTAACATGATAATATTTTGGTTAAAATTAATTGATATTCATAATTTTATGAATTAAATTGGCGTATTAGTTTATGTTTGGAAACGCAGTACTTCGTCAATGACAATCTAAATATAGCTTCAAAACATGTTTGGATGAACATTTCCTTTTTCATCTTTATTTTCAAAATAATAATTGTATACATAATTATTGATAATATTTTTAGAACAGATTTTTAACTAAACATTTTTATCAAAAAAGTAAAATGTATAACATAAACAAAATTAAATAGTAACAAATTATTAAACATCTGACCAAATATATAATCTTGACTAACTAAGAACAACGAGTGCTTTGAAAGAGTGAACTTAAATATCCATATAGCACTACTCTTTTTTATCCAACATCCATCACCCCCTGCATCTTCCTTACCCTGTATTCTTTAAAACTACCATCTCTCTTCTTTGATCCATCACCTATGTCTGTGAGTTTTGGTTTTTCAGCATAAAATGCTTTGTCAACTTTTCCTGATTATTTTCATGATTAATTTTCAATTGAACCTCTCAATAATCACGATAATGTTGGAAAAATTGTGAAGAGAAGCACCGGAAGATTTTAAATACAATGAGATATGCCGTAGATTTATATAAGGAACCACAATCCAACACCTTAAGAAATTGAATTTATTATTCAATTTTTTCATTTCTAGGGAATGTAAACCATGATAAACAATTAGACTGTTACAAATAATAAGAATAATTATTTTTATTGATCCCTTATTTCATTTGATGTCTCTCTATCAGGTGTTTTGGTCTTGAGATAAAGGTCAAGCATTACAAAATTGAAATGGAACTTACCTCTTCAGACTCTACATATATATGATAGAATTTAACTTCATTGGTGTACACTATAATTTATCTCCTTGATTTATATGTTTCTTGGGAAAAGAAAACTTGAATTCAGCAATTGGGTTGGGGTTGAGCAATTTCCCATGGGGTTGCATTCTTGCCAATCTTCTGAAGAACCCTAATAACTTCTTCCGTTGTAACATTGCCCGTAACTATGACCTTGTTCAACTGTTTGTCCACGTTATACGTCTCAATATCTGCAAGGCCACGTCAAAAATTATTCATGGTAACCAAGGAATCTCACAGCAAAACTCTATCGTTAAGTCTCTTCACACATCAAGTATATCATAAAACCTTACCTATGAAAACCAGATAGTTATATCCGTGAATAATAATCGACTGAGAAAAGTATCGGAGATGTTGAGTAAACTAAAAATAAGATATTTCAATAGTTTACGATAAATGTAAATCTTATAAATCTTATTTTATAAATCTATTTTGTAAGATTGAGTTAGATTTAAATTCAATTTGATGATATCAAAATCTATTTTAACAATATTAGATTTATCGGATTACCAGTTATCAATTTCTTAAAATGGTATCAGACCATCTTTAAATATATAATATTAATAATGTAAGTGTGAGTCTAAATTTCACATAACACTGAATAGATCTCATATAATAAAAACTGAGTCAATTCAGATAAAATATTAGATTTATTATGTAAGGGGATATGTTGGATATTATATAGCTTAATTTGAAGGCTATGTAACTTCTTTACTATAGTTCTTTTTCCATTAGATAAAGAAACAAAGCATGGTATATCTAGTTATATCATTGTTAGCTTTGGAAATTAGTTACTTACCTTCAATCTTCTTGATGGCCTTAAGAATTTTTTTGATACACTCGTCACAGTGTAAACCAACCTTCACTTCCACCACCTGATGACAGAAAATACAAGAAAAAGTTTAATGAGTTTCATTTGTGTCCCGTATATAGCTGAAAGCAAAAGGATCGGCAAGTAGTAAAGTTTCTTACATTCGCCATTCTAATTAGCGTGTGTGATGTTAGAAGCGTAGAGGAGGTAGAAGAAAGAAAAAGGGGAGGGTGTTTATGTTAAACAGTGTGATGACTTGCATCTATATTTATATGAAAAAGCATGCAGTGAAGAATCTGGTTCCTTGACTTTGTGTGAATGAAACTTTATTCCAAATTGTTGATATGGGAATTAGAGGCTTCCACTCATTCGGTAAGGTTGGCAACCACAATCTCCCTATTGGGTTTGCCCAAAAACAAGTGAACAGAACAGAGATGGAAGAGAAATGCAACAAGCAACTAATAATTCCTGCAGCTTTCATTTCTCAACTGGGATAACAAAAAATGCTAATGCATTCTTTGGATGGAAGGAAAAAAAAAAGAAGAGAATGAGAAATGAAAATATACGGATCAACATAACTTATGTCAAAAAGTAAAACATGTGTTAATATATAAAGTAAAGATAACAAAATAACCATTAATACTATGGTCTATATAAAGTACATTACAAAAAAACAGATGGTCTATATATTCATAACACTAAAGATTCTTAAAAAAGGTACCATATTTTCTAGATAAGACGTTCAAATCCATTAAAATTAATAAAGTTTAAACTTGTGAAGCTAATGTTTAAGATAAATTAAAATGAGTCTTCACAGCACATTTTTTCTTTTCATTTGAAATGGTTTTGTCGTTTTCCCTTTCTATCTCTCTTTTGCTGACGCAAGGAGACACTCTTTTGGAACCTTTTCCTACCAACTATCACCACTTTTCCTTCAATTAATTATTACAAAATAATTCGAATTAATAGTACGGACAAAACAAAATCATTTGTATCACTTTAAAGTATCAACCTTCCCCTATGGCAAAATTTCCATGTTAGTACAAATTTTGTTCTATATTTTATAAATAATTAGAAAGTATTTTAATTTTCACATTAGATAAGGTGGTAACATTTTATTACGAAGAAACCGTATTTTTATTATACGTTTTTAAGTTTTAGAAGATAAGATAGTGAAGATATATTACGAGTTCAGTTTTAAGATTGAAATTGAGCTTTCTCTACACCAATTTATTTAGTTTATTTTTGTGGTTACATAATTAGAAGTGTATGTGAGCAACACAGTAAAATTGGATTATCCACAATTTTAATATTAATGAAAATTACAATTGATTTCACTCAATATATTTTGTTTATCTAAATGATTTCATTAATATTGATTTCAATATTATTTTATTAATTATAATTAATTTTATCTAGCACATTAATTTCATTCAATACACAGCCAATTACAATTAATTTTACCTAAATCCAATATTTCAATTCTCACTATTTCATTAATAATAGAAACACGCTTTGTCAATTACAATTAATTTGTCAATTACAATTAATTTCACCTAACAATATCAATAATTAAGTTAATTTCATCTAAGTTTCATCTTCTCAAAATGTTATTAATACTTATCTAAATATTTCTTTGTCAATTACAATTCAACTAACTTTTCAATTATTCATTCTCTAAAAAAATAATCAGGAAAACGAGATTTATTCATTATAGGAATTAATTTTTTCTCATTTAATAAATATGGCGTAAAAATTGTAACAGTGTAAAATTTTTGCCTCTTCTTATTTTTGTGGAATCCAAAACTAATAATTTAGTTAAATGAGTATGTTCAAAAGATAAATATAATAATTATATGATCTACAATCTCAGTTTTAATTTGAATTTTTCACACACACACACACATATATATATATATATATATATATATATATATATATATATATATATTTGTTATAATAATAAATAATATTATTATGACAAACAAAATCATTTTTCTTCTCACCCATTTTTTTTTCTCAAATTGAACCAATTTTTCTCTTATTTCTTACGTTTTTTTTTTCTTTTTTTTTTCTCTAACCCTACACAAAACTGAAAGTCAACATATTAATAGTTCAAACGTTTGAAAAAATAAATATAAACACTTACGATCTAGTAACGTTAATTAAGATTCATTCCACCTGCACATGCTATCTGTACTTAAATTCCAATAAATAATATATACAATAACAAGATAACATAAACGTATGATAATAAATTAATTATTGTACATAATTATCTTTCAAGTAGTAGTACCAATAAATTCTTATTCTTAACATGTAGATGAAAATCTTAAATTAGTTTTAAAGTGATACAGCGTCACATTAGTTTTTTAATTCTTAAAATTGAAGAAAAAACTTTTAAGTAAATTTACCATCAAAAAGCCTTACGCATGTTTTACGTTAGACCGTTGACGAGGAACTTCCACAGTTCCTTCCCAACAACATTAACTAAGAATTCAAGGCAATAGCCAATCACAGCACGCCACCTGTTGTGCACTATCTCTGTACCGATCCCAATTCCTGATTTGTTCTCGCCCCTAGATTTTTTCCTCCTTCTTCTGTTCCAATCTCTCAAAAGTTTCAACCTTTGATCAAACTGAATCATGGGTAACGCCCTGAGGTTTCTGTACGGGCATTGCAGCAAGCCCACTGCAGCTGGTGATTCTGGTTCACTTGGACCTCACGGCGTTTCCGCTGCCACCGTTGGTGTATCGGCACTTGCCCATGATCTCTTTCACTTTGACATCACCTCCCAGGTGCATGCTTGTTGCTCCCTTAATCCTTCAATTAGGAACTCACACTTTTTCTAATTCTGTTTTTCAGCTAATCTGGCATGTCCATTTTGTGAGGTGTTTATGCTTTTAAGCTAATTTAGTATACTGATTTGTGAGGTCTTTATGTTTTCCCCTTTTACAATCTTTTAGGTTCCAGAAGGACTCAGCAAGCATGTTGTGTCTTCTAAGAAGGCTCAGGCTAATTGGTATGTCATTCTGATTGAATTATGTGAGAAACTTAGTTTGTTTTATTTTCTTGCAAGTGATTGTTGAGAAATTTGCCTTTGAACTATGTGTGTGTGCCCTTTCTGTTCCTTACAATTTTTTTGAAGGTATAGAAAGTTAGTAGATGCTTGGAAAGAGGAAAAACCCCCTCCCAAGACACCTGAAGAAGCAGCTATACTTATCATTCAGACACTGAAAAGACACCAAAAAGCAGATGTTGAGGTTTGCATGAACTTCCTAACCTTGAATTAAGTATGAGTGCTATGGAATAATGCTACCTTAGAGGCTAAGTCACCTGCAAAAAGACAAGCTCATTGTGGATGAAATTTATGTTGCTTAATGTATAGGGATTGCTGGCTTTCTATGGTCTTCCTCAACCACACACCCTCGTTCAAGGAACAGTTCAACCGCCGTCAACTTTGCCTGATGGAGTTAAATTTGAAATGCACACCTTGCCTGTAAGAATATAACATTTCCATGCAGTTCATAAAATAAAATCATGTGTATTTGTGCTGAAAATGTGGTTTCTGACAAAATGACATGGTTCAACATTATTTTCCATGGGACTAGGTTGATGCAAAAGCAGTGGCAGATGGGGATACCATAACAGTGTATGTCAGCACAACAGACCCCAGAGAATCAGCATTTGTCCCTGGCAACGTTCATGCAGCAGCAGTGAAAAGATCACAAGCACGTGCCCGAAGGAACTTTGAAGATGCTGATGCATTTCACAAACAGATTATTGATTCAGGATATCGGTTGGTTTGTAGTTTCCCAACTTCTTATGTCTATGCTTCCAACACTTGATATTTTTCTTCTAATTGTTTGGTTTATTCAGGGTGATTCAAATTCAAAACGAGGAAATCCTAGCTAAGAAGTATAGGATTCGATTAAGGTAATAATGAGCGAACAAGCACTACTGATAGAATGTTAAGTTGTTGTGGAAGCTAGTAATGAACTCTAGCCATAAAACAGGGGAATTGATGCACCAGAAAGTGCAATGCCATACGGAAAGGAAGCTAAAGCTGAACTGGTCAAGATTGTTCAAGGAAAGTCTTTGAGGGTCCTTGTTTATGGAGATGATCGCTATGGTCGTTGTGTAGGTGATATCTATTGTAATGGCACTTTTGTACAGGTAATCACTTCATTGTTTTGTTATGGATGTATAAATTTATCATTACTTTCTAAGTTTCTCATTTTGATTTTCCTTTGTGATTAGGAAATCATGTTGAAGAAGGGTTTAGCATGGCACTACAGAGCCTATGACAAACGGCAGGAACTAGAAACAGTAATTACTAACCAATCTTAATGGTTCTTTCATTATTTTTCAAAGTTATGTTATATAGATATCTCTTAACTTTCTTATGGTTTTATGTTAGTGGGAAAAACAAGCCAGAGCAAAGCGTGTTGGGTTATGGGCTTCAAACAATCCTGAAAAGCCATGGGACTGGAGAAAAGAAAGACGAGAAGCTGCATGACAACACAAATTCATTCAATTGTCAGCAAATTCTTGGGAAAAACTCAAACAAAAGGTCCTTCATTCAATATTAATGTATCATATTTGACAAACTGTGTGTAATGTGCAAAACAACTGTGAACGAATGGCATATATTTTTCAATGGAATGCTTGGACCATTGACAAATCTGATGCACAGTTTTTTTGTTTTATAGACGAATCATTATAATGTTGATCAAGTGTTTTACACAAAAGGTTGAGAGAATGAGGCTATTTTGGCGTGATATTAGAATGTTACTTCTGTGAAATATTAATATAAGATTTTGAAAAGTGAAGTGGTAAGTAACTTCCTTCAACATGTTAAGAAAAAACTATTTGCAGCAGGGGTGTTTTTATTTAGTGTCTTGAACCAATTTCTTAACTAAAACCACACTAAAAGAGAATTCAAAATCATATCCTTAACCATTATTTTTTGTGAAAATATACTCATTTGGAAGAGCTTGGCAAAATCTTCCAATTCAAATGAAACAAAGGCATAGCCTTTACTCTTCTGATCCGACAACTTTGACCAAACGCAGCCACATTACTTTACACTTTTCCATTTGACAGAAATTTTTTTTCACCTTAATCAGTTACAATGTCTTGGGGAGGTAGAAGATTTTTCATAGTCATAATGAAGAGACCTATTGGTGCATAATCTTTGCAAAGTCTAATAAGGTGTTTAATCACAAATAGAAGTCCTTAAATGTTGAATTCAAAAACCTAAATAATTTGTCATGTTCTATGAGCACATTATTTTCCATCTTAATGATTTCATTAAAATGTGTAAAAAAGATTATAAATAGAAATTAAATAAAGATAAGAAATTTACGCTCAGAATAAGTAAATATTTTCTTATTTAAGAAATTAAATAAATAAAGAAACAAAGGCACTCTTGAATTAGAGTTTCTTAACAAAATCTATAGATATTAAATATTACATGATATTATTATTAGTCATAAACCAATATTTATTAAACATGTCTATTAAAGAAATTCAATGTAATATAAATTATAGAATTAAAAATTAAAAAAAAATATTGAATAGATTCTATTGAATTTAATAAAAAAGACATATAATTCAATTTAAAACAAACTTATATTCATAAATATAAATTTACTTGTAATATTAACATCATATTATCATACTTTTAAAAGTACATATTTGTGAAATTACAAGATTTGGGAGAGGGCTATTTTTCCTTCTATGTTTTTTTTTTTTAATATTATGGAGATATCTTCATAGGAGGTTCTCATATGATGACATGATTAGAAAGAGAGAGCATGTTGTGGTATCTTTCAATCTTTAATGTTACAGTTTATTTTATCACCTTTTCTTGTTCATTTGCTACCATGAGAATAATTTATGACACTAATATTGTTGATTAGAAAAAAAGTGAAGATTTGTGTGGTTGGAGTTTGATTATACTTCAGTTGTTAAGACTTTTTGTATATAATGATTTAATTCATTGACAGGTGAAAAATCAATATATGTTAAGGCTATTAAATCACGTGAGTTTTAGAATATCTCATATATATAAGAAATAAAATAGATCTACTGATAATTTTGCTGCTAGTGGAATTAAGAATAATGAATTTATCTGGTGGAAGTATTCCCCCTGTCAACAAACTATGAAATCACAAAATTTATTTTTTAATGGTATTATTACCCACTTCAACATGTTATTTTATCGATAAAAGCATGTTAATTTCATGTATGCATTCAAGAAGTCACAATATCTACTAAAATCTAATATAATATACCGAAACATCATAAATTTGAATAGTCACTCATTCAGATTGACTTTACCAACTCTTTATTTAATCCAAACAAAACTAATTTATTGTTCTTTTTTTCTCTCTACAAATTTAAATCAAACCAATCATAACCAATATAGTTACAATGCTAATTAAACAAAAGCCAAAAATCAATCTATTCAAATCCCTAGATCATAATCAATTTTAAACTAAAATAAATTGATTGTATAATTAAAATGATACATTTAAATCAGATTGTTCTGTCTCCTACCTGCCCCCCACCAATATAATGTATACAATCACCTTTAACAAAAGATGCTACTTGTTGTGATTGATAACATCACAGAAAAATCACAGTAATGCATTCATGGATATATCTTGGATTGAACAAGCTGTACAAGCATTTCATCAAGGCCTTGAAATGAACAGGGAAACTCAACAGCAGTGAAAAAAGTCATTTGCCAGATACAATTTGGAAAACCAAACCTGGTTGTGCATACACAATCATTTATTTTAACTCTCACAAGAAGGAGCACGTTAAGATTTAAGAATGTACACTGTTCTCTACAACCATTTCCTGTGTCGTTGAGATCATCTCATCTTCGGAGAAAATTGTAAAGAAAATCTCAGAAAAGAAACAAAAGGACCTCGGTTTCAAGCCAACATCTACTCAATTAATTGCACAATGTGATTGATATTCAACATCTAGAATGTACTTCCTAAAATAAAATTCAAGATTGATATACACTGTGTGAGAACTGAGTGGATAAAACCATGAATTAGGATATACTGAGCACAAAATTTACTGGACCATCCCATATAATGCCATGTTTAGCAGGAAGCAGAAAGCATCCGTGCCTTTCACCTTCAGGGACTAAGAGATCCCCTTTGTATTAATGGTGGAGAAGGTGGTTTCATTGTATCATCTTTACCTCTTTCAGAAAGCTCTTCTTTTACAGTAGATAGTGGTCTCTCTGGACTACGATATTCCTTCAAGAAACTGCTTGAACTTAGAGGACTAGATGGCTTGATCATAGAAGGGGAAGAGTTGTTACCCAAAGGAGAACTTGTGCCAGATTTGGTTGATGCAACATCTTCACGAGGCAAAGGTGACATTGGCTGTTGGTCACTATAAGAACCTTCTTTCCTGTATAATTTGTCTTCTACAATGTCATAGCTATTTGCCGTCCTTACTTCTTGAGCAAGAGAGCACCAGCAACAACATAGCCAAAGTGTGCAATCAGAAGCTGAAGGTTTGCCAAAACAAAAGTAATAAGAAGGCAGATTGAACCTTTTTCTCATTTGGATCCTCCAAAAGCCACCATAAAGTGCGCCAAAAAAGCAAAGAATGATCCCAGTAGCCACTAGAGCCTGTCTAACAGTGTCATTTTCAATATTAACAGCAGCCAAGGTAAAAATCCAGAAGGGAGCCATACAGAACAGCATAAAAGTAGCAATGTGAACAAACATGTTTCCAAAGCCAAGTCTCTCCATGTTCCAACCAAAGACACAAAATGTACAGAAAAGTGATAGATATGCTTGCGAAATGTCATTCCAAATGTCAAGTATTCCTCCACTCCACTGTGGTCTATTTTCAATAACCCTCTGTTGCTGTCTGGATGCAAATGAGTATTTCTTCTGAAACGATTTCACTCTCAGCTGATCTTGCCTCTGAGCAACAGAATCTTGAACCTGTGCTTCTTCATCCATCTCAGAATTATAATCTTTACCTAGAGGGCTAAGAATGGAATACAAACCAGCAACTGCAGGCGCACCAATAGCAAAAGATATGCATATTCCAACTCCTATGGCCGGTCGGTCAGATCTCTTATACCCCCAGTTTAGACCACAAAGTGCATATTGAGCAAAACAATTCAAATTAAGGAGAATGATCACTACCATCATGTGTGCCCATTCATGGGGCTTATAAGTCCCATTCTTGCAATACACCTTTCTGAGTTTTGAGATATCTTGTGGACTCCACCTGCATAGAAGCACAAGGTGGTAGCACCTCTTTGGATGCTGGTACAAACACATCAGTGTAAACAGTGCATTGAGTATTTGATTGTTCACTTCAAACCATGTATTTCTCTGAGACTTCCTTGGCAGCACACCGTTCAACATGCCAGTCATGACAAGGAACAGAATTGCACCTGACACAGCAACACACAAGATCCACAAAAAAAGGGCCATGTTAATTGGGTCCCTAATCCATTCAACACACATCTTCTTGAGCGAACCCCAGTCAAGTTTCTTAGCAAACATGCCGCTGAAGCGCTCCCTCAAGCGAAGAGAACTCGGTGAGGGCACAGCCTGTGAAATCTGGTCCTTTTCTGTGGCAAGCCGCTTGAATTTGGCAGATGCAGACCCAAATTTCAAGAAGTTGACCCTATTGGGAATAAAACTCAAGGTGCTCTGGAACTTTCTCTGAGGGTTTTCATTGCCCACCAGTGTTCTTCCAGATGTTGAAATATCTATGGAAGCAAAGTCATCTGCTTTAACCCCATTAGATTCCTCAATTTCATCTTTACCATTATCAACCGAAACCATTCTGATATGAAGCCTGTGCCTTCTCAATCAAAATCAGAACCCTATAATCAATGGTAGGAACAGAATCAGCGAGGATAAGAACAGAACCTTTGTGCTAAATTTTCAAAACCCATATCAAATTTCATGGGTATTCATTAGCACAAAGACAAAAATTCAAACTTTATTTAATATATGGGACGATGAACCAGTAAACAGATCATTGTACACTTTAATTGCTTAAAATTCACAGCCTAGAACAAAAATATCAGCTGACAGTTACACAAAACTAATTCAAATGATACCAATAGATTCATCTGAAGGAAAAGAGCAAAGAAAAAAATAGAAAGAACAATAACAACAAAGGTTGAAGTTACGAGGCGTTAAGAGCAAGCAAGTAAAAACGTACCTGTAAGGTGACAAAAAAGGAAGAAAGCGTTTGAATCCAATGAAGAGTTATATTCTCTATAAAACTCACAAGCAAATAACGAATCTAAACCTTGGAAAGTGCAAACTGTACATCGTAAAACAAAGAAATCGCATATAAAACGAACGAAAGAGCTGTTTGTTTCTCAGCTTCTGGTCAAACAGATTACAGAATGCCAGTTCCCTGAAAAGTGAAAGGAAGTACACATTGAAAATTATATTTATTTTTTCTTCCGACCACCATGACAGCATTCAAACTGTTTGGTTGAGTCAAAAGGAGGATAATAAACAACGATATATCATGTGTTTTTCTGTATTATTTAGACAATAATTACGTTTGTGAAAATACTCAAGAAAAAGAAAATTTGGAGGTGGGACCCCTTTTTTGTATTTGTAACATTTATTTAAATAAGTTAAAGTTTTTATTTTCTTTTTACTACTGTTTATTTAATCAAAACAGGTTTACTTTATTTTTCTTTATTTTTGTTGCCATTTTTCTTTCTTAATTTGCTTCACTTTTTAAAATTCAAACCAAGGAAAATTGAATTTATCTAGAAGCTTATCATTGTGGAAGGGAAAGACAAGTCAAACCAACCACTACATGACAAATCCTCTAATATCCTCTCTCTTTCTTTTCGTGTCACTTAATTTATTCAATCTTTATTTTTCGTATACTTGCAATTTTTTATTACGTGACGGTTGCTTTTTTCCTGCCCCTTTTCCTAACATGAATGATTTATTAATACGGCGAGAAAATAATATTATATTTTTGAACGTATAATTAAGTAATGTAAACACAAGTAATAATTAAGCAGATGTTTAAAATATAAATTTTCTTGTTTTGTTTAGAAGGTCAATATCTTCTTTTATGTCGGCTGAGCTGAGGTAACATGAGTTGTGCATAGTAGACCATGCAATGATTCAACGGTTCTATCTACTGAGCTATTTAAAAATAAATAAATATCATTAAGATGATATCACTTAAAACAACTAATGCGATGCTGTTTATGTCAGTGTCTATGTCTGATTACCTGCTTCATAAACATCAAAGAATATTAAATAATAATTATATATCTAGCTATAGTTTAGTGTATATGATGACGTACAACTATATTTATGAAGAGGTGAGCACCTAAGAGTTAAAATACAACTAACATGTTGACAATCACAACAACTTGGACATTAAGCTGCCTCAACATATTCATTTCATTAATTCATGAAGACCACTTCAATTGAAACTCCAAGAAAAATACAACTTATATTAGTAGTGAGATGAACATAATACAAGATGATAAATATCAAACAAGAACTCCAACAAAAAGAAGACTATTATCCAATTTAAGTAAGATCATCCTCCTCAAGTTCTTTGGCTTTCAGTTTCTCCTTCACCCTCAAAAGAAGTGTTGTCTTCCAAGAATCCTACAAAACATTGAAGTAAAAACTCAATGTTGATCAAATAAGAGTAAGGCTGTCTATGGAATGCAAGAGTTTCAGAACAAGGAGTTTAAGTCAACAATGACAACAATTCACAACTCAGTTAAACATAGTACACAAAATAATGAGAATTGTTTTTCCTCAACGTTCTTCTCACAAATAATAGAATTCGATTCAATTTTAGTGTCTGACTCAAATTTCTCAATATAACTAGCGCAGGAAAGTACTATCCTGCAACCTATGTTTAAATGAATGAATCAATATTTCACGGGAACATTCAAAGTAGATGCAAATTAGAGAGAACAAGATTACAAAATTGCTGACAATTGGGTTAATTCAATTTAGATTTGTTCATTCTGCAACAAGAATACAGATCTTAACTATATTGAAAAAAATTCTTGTTCATTTGACAACTATTGGAGCTTACCAGAGGGGTCATGCTATCAAATTCTTTTATAACTTCAGTAAACTTCCCAACATCTTCTTCATCAATTGCAGCAGCAATATCCTGTCAATATTTTTTAAATTGTCAGTACATCATTAGGAATGTGAGTAATGAAATAGCCCATGCAATAATAAAATTTATAATAAAACCAAACATCAATAAGAACATTATAACAGAGGAGGCAGTTATTGATATGTCCACAACTAGCAACATACCGCAAGCAGTCTATATTCACGTGTTCCTGAAAATGTTGGATCTAAATCCTGCACAAACAAAAACATTCTAAAGAATTTAGTAACTGGTGATGTTATCAAAGCCCCAAGTTGTAAATTCTTGGAAAATATCGGACCTGATATCGCTCCAATGCATTGGTAATAGCAATAAAATCCCCTTTACAGAGTTGGCAAATGCCAGCATTAAGAAGATGTCCTTTAACTCCATACTTCAGCAAATTATTGTTTAGAGACTGGCGAGCAATCTCTTCATAAATCTCAATTGACCTCTGATATCTGGAGATATATAAGAAATTAGATCAGTTCATATTCTATTAAACATACAGAGAAGGCTAGTATACAGGTCCTTTCATGACAAATTATAACTTTCTTTACATTATTAGGAGTTGCTGCTCAAAATAGAAACCATCCCACACATCAATATATGAATAAGATTAAATGCAGCAATCGGCTAATATTTGTCAAAACCACGTAACCCGGTGGTACAGGCTAGGGGTGATACAGAGGAAGGCAGCTTACTAAACCAAAAAACATAGTAACAACAAACACAGAACAATAAAAGAAAATCATCTTCAAGCATTATTATCAAGGCCTTCATAGTGCACTGCAACAAACAAGATTAAAATAAGCAGAAAATTAGAAAAATCTTACTGTTCTAGCTGGGCAGAGTATTGAGCAACTTTTTGCTTGCACTGGTTTGCAGAAGTGTTCACTTCTTCATTTTCATAAAAATCAGCCGCTTTTTCAAAGTAAACTACTGCCTGCTCGATATTTTGTTCAGACTCATACAACTCAGCAATTTCCTGCGCATACAAAAAAATTCAATCCAATCATGATACATTCACGAAAATTCCTGCTAGAAAGCCCCAAAAAGCATTGTCAAATGGAAAAAGGATACCTTCAAATAAAAATAATAATAATAATAAGCTATATACCTTCAAATATCTAGCAGCCATGGAGAGTCTTCCAATCTCACAAAAAATATTTACAGCATTGTCTAAGCAAGACACAGCCTCTGCATTAAAAAGACACAAAAAGAACCTTAACATCGAAAATTCCAGTAAGCAGTGCCATGCATTATACAATTTGATCACATGCAAGGACATATGAATTTGACAAAACATGTTCAATTGTTCACAAAACATAAACCTAATGCATGTAAATTGTAACCGCAAAAAAAATACCATTTATGTTAGTTTTTTTATAGCAATGCGCAGCGTCAACATAAGCTTGGGCAGCTTCATGCTTGCTTTCCAACTACAACAACACAATTCGTCACAACACAGAGAGAAAATCAAATCAAAACAAAATACGCCAAAAGAACGAAATCAGTTACCTTCAAATGACAATTCGCCAATTTGATGTAGGTGGATCCCGCTTTGTCCCCTGAAACGCGAATAAATTCCGAAACCTTAACCAACACGACATGAACGTCATTAATAATCATTAATCTAAGGAATTGGAGAAAATTAAGGTTACATGATTTGGCGAGTTTGAAGGAATTGGCGGATTTGTCGAAGAGATCAGCGGCGTCCTCGAATTTGGAGCCAAACAAACCCCAACCGCTGAGCTTCTTCTCTGCCTTGCCCTCGAAATCCTGGGCCCTAGCCAAATGATCTCCCATGTTTTCAACTATTGGAATCAATCGATCGATTCCTTCTCCTTCATGCACTTTTTGTTGATTGTTCTTTGATACAAACTCTTCGTCACCAAACCAAATTTAAATTATTTATAACTACTTTATCTATTTTTAATAATTTGAAAGTTAATTACATATTAATAGTATCTGTAAAACTACTTATTGTTAAATTTTAATAACATCGAAACTTAAATTATTTTATAAACCGGTAAAATCCTCCCTTAACAGTTTAAACAAATAAATTATAAATATATATCTATATTTACAAGTAACGCCCCCAACTAAAAGTAAACTTAAAAATAGCACATATTAGGACATTGTATTAGTTGTTACTTAACTAAATATTGATGGTTACTTAAGGAAATATATAACCATCATCCATAAATATATATAATACAGTATAAATATAATATGAAATATTTATGTAAGTTTTTTTATATTTATTGTTGAAAAGCTATATGTTTACATTTTCAAAATAGAATTATAATAAAACCACAAAATATAACAGGAAAATAAGGATGGATTAATTATTTAATTAAATTTATAATTATATCATTAATTTATAATTATATAATTAAATACATATTAAGTATATAAAAACCTACCATTTAGACTAACGTTTCTTATGATACATAGTTTGTCTAATAATTTTATTCTAATTGACACAAATTTCATCTAAGTATATTTATAATAAAATAATTTTGAATATATTTTATTGAAGTACGGATGATTTTTTACTTTTTATTTGGTATTTAAAATTTTTACATATTGATAGTTTTGTCTATTTGACTTTATCTACTATTTAAAAACTAATTAATCTCATTTAACCTCATAATTTAATAATTATACAAAATATGAACATCAATTACTTAAATGGAAAATCTTAATTTGACATCATTGTTCATGTTTTACTTTCATTTGACACTGGATTTTATTAATAAAATATTATATATGAATAAAATAATAATATATATTAGTGTTAAATGGTGTCAAAGATGAATAGTGATGTCAAAATATCACCATCCTTACTTAATAATATTTCTTTTAATAATATTTCTTCACTGCCTACACAACTACGACTTATTCACAATAATATCAACATCACATTTTGTGATTATAACTTACAAATTTCAAAGTCACTTCATATAAAAAAAAATATAAGTAATAGAATAATCACTATTTATCAATTGTCAATAATTAAAGTTTTAATATAAAATGAGTTATGAAAAAATAGAAAAATAATGATAGAACAATGATTCTAATAACTTGGGTGATATCATGTGTCTATTTGAGTTTCATCGACTTTCTCATTACTCAAGTATTCATCAAGTGAACAAATAAATAGTAATGTTCTACATTTGAAATCACTACTCGAGCTTGGATTAAGAGTCTAACACTCAAGCCATATAGGTAAAACAACAAAAAATAAACAAATTATACAATCAATTTTAATAACCTATTTAGAAATTCTTAAATGATCTAACATGTTTTAAACATCAATTTATACATTTTTTAAAAATCAAAATCACTTGTTCATTTATCATTCAAAACATGATTTATAACACCTAAAATCAAACCAAATTAATATAATACATTTTTTAAATTCGCATAAACTCTCAAAATTTTAGTCAATCAAATGTACTCTACGACAAATTTCAACACAGTTTAATAACTCACAAACAACTACTTAACATTTTTATAATTAACAATCTATTATCAAACTTTAAATAATAATAATAATAATTATAATAATAATATACATCAATCTATATCGATAAGTAAAAAGCAAACACCTCAATTTTAAATAAACAAGAGATTTTAGGTTAACTTGTTAACTTTTCTTACCTATTGCTTTCACTAAACAATACAAACTAAGACAACTAAAATGTTAAAAGTGTACTAAAAGTCTCCAAAAATAAAGAATAAATAATGTAAAAAGACTTTAGAACAAAAGAGAACTTATTCTAAAATAAATTTTAATAAATCAAAGTTGATCTTTATTCAATGATTATTTTACTAATAGAATTTATTAAAAAAAATATATGAAAAAATAACTTAAAAAACTAAAGAAGGAAGAAAAAGATAAAAATACTAAAGTGAGAGACTAGAAAAAAAAAAAGACACAATACTCACAAATATTACTTATTAACTTATAATTAATTGAAATTTGATTTTCATACACACACTTGATATTATAATAATTTGTAGTAGAAATGTGATAACTTTTTTTTTTTTATTCTATAAAGTAATTCAACGAAGCCTAAATTGTGTATTTCTTTACAAAAGTAATATAGTTTAAGAGTATGAGAAATACAGAACACATGCCCTTCTGATCCCATTGTCCATTAAATTAAATTAAATACAAACCTGTTGTCATTAACTTTGCAGGAAAATTAAAAAATATGAATTCCGTGGATTAAGATAAGATCTGAATCATCTACTCCGTCCCGTTTCTATGATTAGGACATACCATAACACAGGATCCAGACAGAGAAGATCAGAATTACACGTCATTCCACTCTTAAATTGCATCATTTTCCTTCGGATTAATCATGCAGATAACACAATAATTCTTGGAAAATAAATTATTAAGAGTTTAATCATTGTTTATTGATCGCAGAAGAGAATCAAATATATGCAGCATTGTCCTATATAAATTATAAAAATTCTTTAAGGGGAAAAGGTGTTTGGCCACCTTCATAATCTCTTTTTTCTATTACTATTATATAGAGCCTTTTTTTTTTATAAATAAAGTTAAACGAAATTAATAAATATTTCAAATTTTTTTGTGTGATAGTTTCGGATTCACAAAGTTCCTAATTATTAGGTATAAAAATAAAAAATATTAAAATAAAAAATAAAGAAAAAAAATATATATAATTAAAAGGTAAAAGTTATATAATTCTAAAAATGAGTTTCTGGGAATGATAAAGAGGTAGAAAAGGGATAAAAATGGCATGCTTGAGTCTCAAAACATTCATAATTTCCGAATGAAGATTCCATCTCACTCCAACGTCACTGAAGCAGTGCAGCCTCTCCTGTCGCCGGAATGCGAGCACGCGGCGGAGGATCGGAGTGCGCCGAATGGGTCAATCAGCGGCGCGGTGTTCAACATATCGACGACCATGATCGGCGCCGGAATCATGTCGGTTCCGGCGACGATGAAGGTGCTTGGCATAGTTCCGGGGTTCGTGGTGATCGTGTTGGTGGCTCTGATAACAGATGTGACCGTGGAGTTTATGCTGAGATACACAAGTTCCGGTAAATCCACTACTTACGCGGGAATGATGGGTGAATCGTTTGGGTCCATTGGATCCCTCGCCGTTAAGGTTTGCGTCCTCATAACCAATTTCGGAGTCCTTATCATCTATCTCATTATTCTAGGTAACTTCCTCTTCCTTCTTTTAAAGTTCTTATCTATGCATATTATTTTAATTTTTTTTTTTACTGGAGTATAAGAATTAAAATGAATATGTGTTAGTGTTAGAATTAGAGTAGATTTTTATAATTATTGGAACCGAATCATTGCTAAACCAGTAGAAAAGGATTAAAGAGGGAACTTGTGATTATTTTTAGTCTTTTCTTTTGACCTGCACTTTCGGTATTTTGGGTGATTGTGTTCCTGAGAAATGAAAATCAATGGTTCTGTGGCCTCTTGCTGATGAAGCAATCCAATAATTTATTTGTAATTATGGGAGTAGGTTAATAAAATTATAAAATATACAATGAATAAGTATTAATTTTCCATTATTATGATTACCATTTAAGTTTTCTTAACAATATTGTTTTTTGAAACGATTTTATTAAAGTAATCTCATTTTTAATAAATATTTTACTTTTATTGAAACAGGGTTTAGGTTTGAATTAAAAATAAAAATTAATGTACTATTAAAAACATGACTTAGTTTGATTTTTTTTTAATAAGCTAAAACTGTTGTTGGTGCGGGACGGATGAAATAGTTTTCAGTATGATTTATGTGCATTTATATCTTTTTTTCAATCTCATTGTTAACAATAAATTTTTTTCTTACATACATTTAAACTTTATTTAAATGTACAAAATTATCAGAGAATTGTTAAATGAAAAGTTAGATTTATTAAAAAAAAATATTTATGATATATTTTAGCTAACAATAAAACGTGTTTAGAAGAGGACAGATATAATTAAGCTGTCAATACCACCATATATAGTTTCAATAATCTCTACGTTATATGTATTTAAGCTTTTAATATATGAAAAAAAAAAATACATGGATTACATTTTATGTGAAAATTAAGCCAAACTATGCGGTCCAGAATTTAGTAATATTTTTTCATAAAAAAGTATGATACGTGGAGATTGACCTTTTTTTTCTCTAATAAATTGATTTCAAAAGTACATTTGGGTAGTTTAAAATTTTAATTTTGGTGAGAAAGCCATGTTCATCACGCTCAAATTATTGAAGTCTCACCAACCATCTTCTTTAGTTTGCACAGCGTTGCTCCATTGTACTTGAGTAATTGGCTAAGATTGCAACTTTTATTACATAATGATTAACCAGAAAGAATATTTGTCTTTCATTACTAACTACATCGTGGTTAATGTCTTTCATAGGAAAAATTTGAACTATGATTCGCCATTATTAGACCCACTCTTCTTTACTGTTTAGAATTTAGTATTCTCCATTTCCAAACCGTTATGTGTCTGCTATACATATAAATTTGAGTGTGTTCATTGCCTTGGTTTATGAAGGAGACGTGCTGTGTGGAAATCAGTCCAACGGAACTACACACTTAGGTGTTCTACAAGAATGGTTTGGCGTGAATTGGTGGACCTCTCGTGCTTTTACTATTCTTATTGTTGTTCTGTTCATAATGCTTCCACTCAGTATGTTACGTCGTGTTGGTAAGTACTGTTACTACCTAAATGCACAAGCAATTAATTGTCGATGCGGCCCTTTATCTTAACAATTGGCTAATTAAGCATTGACTATGTCTTGGTTTTGGTTTCGATGTTTATTGTAAACAGATTCACTAAGGTATAGTTCTGCAATATCAATCCTACTAGCATTGGTCTTTATTGCAATATGCTCATCAATGGCGATTAGTGCCTTGTTGTCCGGCAAAACTCAATCACTAAGGCTGGTGCCTGATTTCTCTCAAGTCACTGTCCTTGATCTTTTTACCACTGTCCCAGTCTTTGTCACTGGTTTCGGATTCCATGTCAATGGTTAGTTTCATGATTTTATAATTTTCTGCTGATTATATATAATTTTTTCCTTTTAATTTTGAAGAAAAAGTGCTGTTTATTTATGTGTTAATATAAAGTTTTAAGAGTATACGAGGAAATTATAAATAAATTTTGATGTGAATGAGGATTGATTACTTTTCTTTTATTCGATGTATTGTAATCCTCAAGTATCCTAATAAACAAACAGATGAAAGATTATTTAAAATATCAATTAATTAACTTTTTAATGATTATTATTATCCTCTCTTAAAAACATGGTGGATAAATTATTATTTATTCATTTATTTTTATACTTTCTCAATTTCTCTCTATGTATATATATTTTTAATCACTGAATTATATAAAGTTGAGGTAAAATTAAAAATGATAGATCTTGCTAATTTTACTTAATTTAGTTATATATTTCGTATTATTAGCATAGCTTTTAACTGTGATTATGAATAGTTCATTTTAATCCAATCTTTTTGGTGAAATTTATTGTAAAAAAAATATTTATAAGATAAGGGAAGAAAATGTGAAACTGTGAGTGTTCCAAAAACAAAGTATTCCTTCTGGTTCAAAGTTCAAATGGTCTTAAATCAGAATATTCAAATGTGTTCCTAAGTTAGAGTCGTTATCTATTTATGGGAAGAAGAATCCCTTTAAGGTTTTTAGTTGAACGCCTAGATACTGGAAAACAAGGGATATCCAATTCTTCTCATCTTCTGACGAGTTCAAATAAACAAAAAGTTATCGGTGTTCGAACAAACAAGAGAATTAAACCTATTCGTCTACTAGTTTTCAGGACCACCTTGCAGGGATCCAAGGCCAAAAAGTCAAGGTCTGGGTATAGGGCTTGCGCTTGTTCTGTCGCCCCTTCCAAACCCATTCTGAAGATATTGGCGATCTCGTCCTTTAGAGCCTCTTCAATGGTCCTCCAAGTCTTTTCCTTCTCGATACAGCTTAAGTTTAACTTCCCTAGCTCATTAGTTTTTTCTTTGAGGCGAAGGCATAGCATTGCCTTCTACTTCGCCCATTCCTCTGTCTGCCGACAAAGGAGTTCTACTTCAGCAGCATCAGACTTAAGCTGGTCAACCTCTTGTTGGGTCTCTAGAAGTTGTTTAGACCTTTTTTCTTCAACCAATGCACCTTCTTGAGCTTGGTTCCCTGCCAAGTAAGCCATAGCTGTTGCTTTGTTTAGCAGCCCTTAGATACCTTAGAAGAGAGAAGCCAAGTTTTGCTTCTCCAAAACTGCGATATCAACGGAAGGTAACTTCTGTTGGTATTATGACCACTAACGAAGCTCGAATCTTCTCATAGTGCTAGCAAATCCTTACACGAACAATCCAACAAGCCTAGGATTTTCAGATGCAATTCTGCAACTAGTCCTTCACAACTTAAGAGAACAGCACTGGGCTTATAGCTGCTTCCAACCGTGTTTAGCTGTGGATTCACGAAGAGTAGGGAATTGAATATGATGAGGCAAGCAGCAGCTACTATTGTGGATCATGAAGTGGACATCCATGAAGAGTTCTGGGAGAAAGAGTCTGATGTAGTGGGTACAAAGCAGTTTAACATTTATGGAGAATCTGATAAGGTGTACACTTATGAAGATGATACTTGGGACACCGATCTGGCTTTTGGGTTGTCCATGTATGATGCGATGGGAGCAGAGAGAACCCTACATTGCTGCTGGCTGTGTCCTTTCTATCCTGAAGAAGGCACGGATAAACTTGGGTCCTATCATAGATGAGGTCTGATCTGTGAAAGGTATCAGGCTTACAACAGTGAAGGTAGCATCAGAAGCTGATGATTTCTTTGTGGACGTAAAGAATTCTAACAAATGCAAGAGGACTGAGATAATGATATATCATGGGTACTTTATCCTTCTACTCTTCAAGAATGTATCTAGCAACAACTACAATGCATTCTTTTCCAGGCGCATAACAGCTATGAAGTCTTTATCAGGTTACCCAGACACATGGAGATCTTTCCTGTCTTTAAGCTGAAAATGGCGAAGGCTGTGAAAACCCTCTTAGGTTCAAATAGAGAACTGTGCAAGCAAATCATGGAGAGCCTCCAGGAGGAAAAGAAGAGGGGAAAAGACATTGGGATACTGGCAAACTATATCGGCATTATTGCCTGGACTGACATGAGTGCATACAAATGGATCTATGAGTGTCTAATGCTCACATCATCCCCAGTGTTCATGCATGAAGTTGTGCGTGCTGAAATTGGCCTCTTAGTTGAAACATTAGAGAAGATCATCAGATGCTAATACGCACAGTTCTTTGTCTATTATGGGAGCTTAGAGGAGGTTGGAAATCTGAAAAGATCGAGATTTTCACTGTTGTCAATTGCCCGGATTGTGAAAGAGAAAACCAGCTCCCCTACTTCCTTTCAATTCATAATACCGGTGACTGGGGATCAACTAAAGATTGCAACCGAGCTAGCCCAGTATCATATCAAGATAGTAAAGACAAGGCCTTTAGAAAGTGAGATGCCAGCTGCAGTCAAGCTAGTGACAGGTAAGTACCCCCCAGGCTATCTGCAGGCAAACTGAGAGCGACACAGTGGATGAGGAGAACCACCTTGAACGTGTTGCAAATGGAGGTGTTCAGCGAGATGGGCAACATGGGGACAAGACAATTAGAAAAGTTAGGAGCTTTGCAGGATTTTCACGAGAGCCATTTTTGACCACTTACAGGAGGTTGTGGCACAATTGCTTTTGGTTCTTTATACAAGACAACCTCCAAACTAACTTAAATGCTCTGATTTGAGGCCATGTGAATTCTGAACCAGAACTGTATCCAATGATAATTTAGAATAAAGTTATGTGAACACACCTCAATTAATATATACCTTTTTTTTACACAGAAACTACCTTAGTAATCTTATTATATCATCTGCATCTCTCTCCCTCTTATGAAATTCAACCCTCCGATAGTGTGAGTCGGCACTAGATTTTAGCAAATAGACGTGTAAAGAGCACAATGCCAAAGTTTTTCTTATGATTAACTTAATTACACTTGATTTGGCGCAGTTCATCCAATTAGAGCAGAGCTTGGAAAAGTTACACACATGAGTATGGCAGTGCGGATTGCCCTACTAATAAGCATGGCTGTTTACTTTGCGATTGGCTTCTTTGCGTACCTATTATTTGGGGACTCCATCATGCCCGATGTGCTAGTAAACTTTGACCAAAACTCCAATACCCATGTTGGTCGATTGCTGAATGATATTGTTAGATTAAGCTATGCCCTCCATCTTGCTCTTGTGTTCCCCATCATGAACTATTCCTTGAGGCTCAACATAGATGAACTTATTTTCTCAAACAAAAAAAAGCCTCCCTTGGCTTCGGACACCCCAAGATTTGTGTCACTCACATTGTGTTTGCTAGCCCTCACATACTTGGTGGCTGTGGCCATCCCAAACATCTGGTATTTCTTTCAGTTCTTGGGATCCACAACCGTTGTTTGCACCTCATTCATCTTTCCTGCTGCGATCGTTCTAAGGTATGCTACTATCAATTTTTCCCTCTTTATATATCTACAACTACGCTTAATTTATATATAGATTGATGTTTTCTGTTGTTCCTATAGATGGCAAAACAGAGCTGTTTGTACCTCATTCATCTCCTCTTTTGAGTGCAGGGACATGCATGGCATATCAAAGACAAAAGATCGAGTCATTGCAATATCGGTCATTGTTTTTGCTGTAGGGACCAGCGGAATTGCTATATGGAGCAACTTGAATCCAGGGGATGGTTAATGATTAAAATTAACCATGTTCATTATACTGAATCAATTAAGATTCAAAAGGAGTTTCTAATTTAAAATTCCAGTAAATCCGTATTGGACAAATGATGTTAAATATTGTTAATGATTTTATTATTTTTTATAAGCTATTTTTTTTTATAGAATTTTCTTTACATTATGTATTACTTTTTGTAATTTTTGTAGATTTAGTTAGTCTAAAACACTCTTAATTAATTATGTATTGTTTTTTTTTTATATATAGGGTTACGTGGTTTTCTTCTTCTTTCAAAATATATAATTTGTGTAATTGAATAATAGGTAATTCATTCAATCTTATTTAAACCATTTTATTTTTTTATTTAGTTGCTATGATTTCATATTGTAAACAATCCAAATCAATCTAAATTGGTTAAAATTGATTGGTTTCAATCTGGTTCCTTTCAAACTCACCAGGTGTTATTCTCTGCACAGTTTTTCAAAATTTTAGGGAACTTAATCATAATTTTAGGGTTTTTCAGTAAAATTTTTCTGTGCGTATTTTGGTAGAAAATTAAAATTACATTTTATAAATTAAAATTAATTTATATATATTTAATTTGTAAAAGTAATTTCCTTGTAATTTATATAAAATATATTTTTTATTTTCCCTTATAAATTTATTTATATATTTTTCTCTCCAACAAAACAAGGTTTATGAAAAAATTTCTTCCAAAGGTATAACTTCATCAACCTATCCTTTGATGGTGTTTTAATTTGCCAAAACATTGAGGTATATTTTGGGCCTTTTGTTTCTGCATGTTTGGCAAAAACTTTCTCCACCCATCACTTTTGACATGCACCCCATCATTTTTTAAAAAAATTCAAAAATATTCTTTTAGAAAATATTTTTCAAAACATAAATTTTATAGTTTAGAAAACGTTTTTTAAAATTTATTTTTAGAAAATATTTTCTGAAATATAAAATTTATATTTCGAAGAAAGATTTTTCAAAATATATTTTCAGAAAGTATTTTTTGAAATATAAATATAAATTTATATTTCAGAAAATATTTTTCGAAAATTTTCAAATCTTTTTCTGAAAGCTAATGATAACAATATTTTTGTATTTCAGTGTATACGATAGGATGCTCGTCACAATAGATGAGGTGAAGTTTCGGCCCTGCATGCTCCTATGTTGTGGACCTTAAACAGGTGCAGAAGAAGATTCAGACAGACAGAAAACTGATTCAAAAAATTAAAAACAAATCAATTCGCTTTTTATTTTTTATCTGATTTTTCCTCTCAACCACGTGATTAGATTCAGTCAATCCATATTGAACCAAATTTTATTAAAAAATTGAATTTTTGAGTTAATTAACCATTAACTGTTTGTTTGTTTGGAGAAACTCATTTAGAGTTTGATTATATTTATCAGAATTACAACAAATTTATATTATAATTTTTAATTAAAAAATTATGTGATTAATTTATAAATATGAGAGTTAAAAAAAAATATGAATATATGTATACGCATACTAATAATAGATATTTTTTTCCAAAACTTTCATTATAAGACATTTAACGATTTTATACTGGAAAAACTCATAAAATTCAATTCAAGTCAAACCACTAAATTTAATTTAGTTTAGGTTTTATATTAAACTAAAAGTAAATTAAATCAAACCACATTTTTTTTAATATTTAAGCAATTTTATAATAAAAAAACCGCAACTACTCCTAATAGTTAATATTCGAGCCTGGTTATCGTGATTATACTAGGAACTGAGAAAATCCATTTACAAAAAATATTAAAACAATTCTACGTTGGAATATATAATTTTGGTGCGTAAGTAAAAGTATATCTATTATAAATTTCAATATCTTAGTATAATTAACAGTGTATTTTAAGCTCAATATTCATTTCCTTTTCAATATAAATTTAGTTTTCCCCCTAAAATATATTGTGTAAGGTCAGAAGAAGTTTCGAGAACCCATGATAATCATAACTCTACAACTGTCTAGATTGTCACCAAAAAATTATTGAGATATTTAAACACTGATAATTTGTGGTCTGATACAATTTACTTAAAATAGTTTTAATATTTTATTTCTTATTTCTTTTGTAACATTATTTCTTCTTTCTCTTTGAAGGTTTTGTTTCTTCCTCAAACTGCATTGTTTTACCTTTATCTTGACTTTTAACCACACATCTCTTTTAATTTGTCTTCTTTATCTCTACTGTTAAATTTAATTTAATTTTTTAAGTTATAAAATAATGTTCTATATTTAATAAATATACAAAATTTATGAGGACAACACTCGATGAAAAATCATTTTACTTTTGTTACCCAATATTAAACCTAGCAAATATGTAAATGTTTTACCAAGAAAAATTATTATGTTAAGCAAATTCTTAAGATTTTAACACTTTTTCAACTTTTAAGCTTAAAACCACCAATATTTTATAGTTTGAAAAAGATAAGGAATTGACCAATAATAGAAAAGGGCAACACCACCATTCTTCACTTTCCCATCCAAATGTCCAAATTCATTCAACACGTTTCACACCCATTCCCAATAAGCAATAAACAACGTGGAATCCTCACATTCCCACATTTACAATCTTACCCTTCTATCATCTTCTCATTGCCCTTCCATGTCAATTCACCAATGGCATTATCGTAATCTCACAACCTTAATAATTGGAAAGTAAGTACATATAGATCCAACAATTTTGTACATTACCCACTACACTACAAACAGTTATCTCTTTGCCTAGTCACCACTGTCGGGATGTCGCCGGTGGCCGGAGCTCACGTCCCTCTCCTCACGGGCTCCAAGGGAGGTGTTCCCCCGGCGACGGTTTCCGGCGCGGTGTTCAATGTCGCCAACAGCATAATCGGTGCCGGCATAATGTCTCTCCCGGCGACCTTGAAGGTTCTGGGTGTGATTCCGGCGTTGGTGCTGATTCTGGTGATTGCGCTTCTGGCGGAAATTTCGGTGGAGTTCCTGATGAGGTTCACACGTGCCGGAGAAACGACAACTTATGCCGGCGTCATGAGAGAGGCCTTTGGACCCGTGGGAGCTGTAGCAGCTCAGATCGCTGTTGTGGTTACTAATATGGGGTGTTTGATTATGTACCTTATTATTGCTGGTAACCACATATTTAACCTTCTTTTGAATTGGTTAATTAGGCCATGCACAAAATTTATGTAAGTTTATTTATTTCTTAACTTTTTCACAAAAGTGCTTCTGAAAAGTTACTTTTTGTGGAAGTTACAAAATTTGTGCACTTCTTTATTTTTTTTCCCTCTGAAAAAGTTTGTTCAAAGATGAATTATGAACTTTAACTTGGGTTACTTGGATTAATTATGAAGTTGTGGTAATTGTTTAAAGTGTTATTTGATGCAATGAACAGCGGATGTGTTTTCTGGGAATAACCGCGAAGGGGAAGTGCACTTTGGTGTTTTGCAACAGTGGTTTGGAGTTCAGTGGTGGAATTCAAGGGAATTTGCTTTGTTAGTTATCTTGCTTTTGATTTTGCTTCCACTGGTCTTGTACCGTCGTGTAGGTAAGTTCTCATTCTTGCATCTCTGTTTGATTCTGGTATTTGATCAAGGTGAAAATGTTTACACTGTAGTTTGATACTCAAATTTGTATTATGATGAGTTGAAGTTTGATTAGAAGATAAAGTAAAACTTTTGTTTCTTTTGTTATTGATATCAGATGTGCATAGCCTAGACTAAAATTTCTGCGTTGGTTGCAGAGTCGTTGAAGTTCAGTTCTGCAATATCAACTCTTCTTGCTGTGGCTTTTGTTACAACATGTACTGTGTTGGCCGTAATTGCTATTGCAGAAGGAAGAACACAGTCTCCTAAATTGATCCCTCGTTTAGACCAACAAACCACTTTCTTTGACCTGTTTACTGCAGTTCCAGTGATTGTCACAGCTTACACATTTCATTTCAATGGTACTTATCATGGTGCTTTTGCTACCCTTCCTTTTCTTAGAAGATTTGGTTGCTGATAATTGATTTTGATTGCATTGCATTGCAGTACATCCAATTGGGTTTGAGCTTGCTAATGCATCAGATATGACAACAGCAGTTCGATTAGCATTGCTTCTTTGTGCCGCCATTTACTTTTCTATTGGACTATTTGGTTACCTCTTGTTTGGAGATTCCACACAATCTGATATTCTTGTCAATTTTGACCAGAATACTGGATCTGCCGTTAGTTCATTGCTCAATGTTTTAGTTCGTTTAAGCTATGGATTTCATGTTATTCTCACATTTCCTCTTCTGAACTTCTCTTTAAGAACCAACATAGATGAATTCTTCTTCCCCAAGAAGCCTCTATTAGAAACTGACACTAAGAGATTTGTGAGCCTCACTCTAGTGTTACTAGTCTTGAGCTACATCTTTGCTGTAGCAGTCCCAGATATTTGGTATATCTTTCAGTTTGTTGGATCAACATCTACTGTGTGCCTTTCCTTTGTGTTCCCTGGTGCAATTGTTCTAAGGTAATCTACTCTTTTCTCTCATAATCTTATTCATTTATCTTCCATTTAAGACTTGCAATTTCAAGATAAATGAACAAAACCTCGTTCTAATTTGTTTTTCTTTCAAAAAAAAAAAATGACAGGGATGCTTACGGTATAGCAACTAGAAGGGACAAAATCATTGCACTAGTTATGATCATACTAGCTGCAATAACAAGTGTGATTGCTATCTCCACCAACATATACAAAGCTCTTCAGTAGAAGCTCATCATTTGTGTTTTCTTGGCGTTTATGAAAGTTTTGATCAGTGGACAGAGGCAGAGGGATACCATACTACAAACATTTGACAGTGGAGGCACCCATATGTTTATAATTTTTAGGATGGTGTTGGATCTCATTATTACTTCTTGTTGTAAAATTGGCATATGTAGCTATGTAAAACAACAAGTATGCAAATAAAATAAGCTCATCTAAATTGTTTATCTAAGTTTTTTTACTAAAGTTTTTCCTTTCTATTTTTTATTTTATATTTTTGTATATTTAATGCTCTTGTTTAAGAGTTGAAGACAAAAGATAAAAACAATTTAAATATGTTTTTCTTTTTTTTTTTTAACTTTTTGATATTTTTTAAAAATAAAATCATGACAGAATTTTAAGTTTTAAAATAAATAATATTTCTAATGAGATGACTAATTCCTATTAATATTATTTCAACAATTTGATCGAAATATTAGTAGTATATCTAGGTATGAAAAGTGGTTTTAAAAATGAATTTTCATTTTCTCTCTTTTTTTTTTAGTTTTTGATTGAAAAATTTGTTCACATATTTTCAATAATTCTACATTATTTAAAGTTTAAAGACAAAAACAATTTAAATTTACTTATTTAGTTCTTTAAAATATATTTCAAAAGATAAAATTATAACAGAATCCTAAATTCTTAAAAGATAAAATTACGACGAAATTTTGAATTTTAAAGTATACAATATTTTGAAATAGGTGAGGTGACTATATTACTGTATAAACGACATTTTTTTTACTATATCTAAAGGAGGTAAAATCCATTTTAGTCATTTCAAAGATCTCTATCTTCCAAACACAAAAACTAGCCCCATTGCTTTAAATAAATAATTTTTGAAAGGTGCCTTATCCCTATTGCAAATACACTGCTTGTTAACAACTTCTTGTTGGTATGTGGTGCCTGTCCATTCATGCATTTAATAAATTATTCATGGTTCTCTTGCTGCTTGGTCCATCAATTCTTTAACAGCTGGTCCAATAGTCAGAAGACAAATTGCTTAAAAATTAAGCAACTTTCTTAGTTGTCTATCTATTACTTATTTTTTAATATAAGCATATGTTAAAAGTGTTATCCAAAAATTACATGCACATTGAAAACAAAAGATTAGATGAAATGCATCCAGATATGAATTGAATAAACTATTTAAAGAAAAACCCCCTTTATTACATTTCATTGTAACGAATATTTTTCTTCTAATAAATTTGAAAGAATATTAAAGAATGAGAATCTTATTGCATTTCACTAGAACATATTTTAAAAATGGATAATAATTTTATTCTACATTTATATGTAATCATTTACCGTGAGTATTACAAGTAAGGCAACAATGAAAGCATAGTCCACCCCTGCACTTATTTTGACTCTAAAGCTTTCTGTCCAACTGTTGAAGTTGTTCCTTGGATATACATCAATTACCTGCAAACATGTAATAATTTATCTTTTTAGTTTGTAGTGAATTTTACCCTTTTAGAGAACAAAATGGATATTCTTAGTTCAGTCATTTCTCTTAAAACCATTTCATAATTTACTCATTGGGGAAAAACAATTCATCTCAACTTATTGAAAAGTTAAATGAGAGATTTTTATGAAAATAGATACATAAATTAATTTAATTTATAAAAAGAAGTTCGAGTTACTTCATTTCTTTAATTTAATTCTACAAATACTATATTTGAAATTTTATTTAATTTGAACATTTTTCTAGATTAAAAGAGTTAAAACAAAAGGGTACTCCTAATACACCCACCATGTGCTACTGACATGTTCATGATACAAAATTTATTGAAGTCAACTCAATACAGAGGTGTCTTATTATTTAGATTCAATATAGACTACACATCTGTTCATGATACAAAATTTATTGAAGTCAACTCAATACAGAGGTGTCTTATTATTTAGGTTCAATATAGACTACACATTTAACTAGCTAAAAAAATATTAAAATTTCTTTAATCGTATTAAATAAATTTAGGTGGAAGAATTTTAATAAAAAGTTTTATGACAAAATATATTATACACGTAGATAATTTTAAAAAATAACAAAAAATGTAAAAATTCAAAATTTTTCATATTTCTTCTCACTTAAATTTATGTTATTTTATTTTGTATTTTTTCTTGAACCAGATCTTGGTTAAAACATAAGCTAAAGAACAGTTAGAGAATGTCCAGAACCATACACTTTTACGTTGAACAAGTTATGCAAAGCTGAACATTAAAATCCGAAGAACAATTGTGAAACGAGGTACGCACCTCTGCAATGATGGTGTCCCCTTGGTAAACTTTGCAGGAGTTGTCGATGTGGCTTCCGACAAGTTGAAAGCTGCTACCTTTATCCATATGGGTGGCCATGAACACGTCAAGCCGTGGCCTCATGTCAAGAGGGTGCGATCGTTGCACCCCAAATATCAGATCCTTCTCCTCCGAGCTTCTTCCTTTATGAACCACCCACCGATGCCTCAGTGATATCAGATTAACCTTCAATATGAGACAGTGTTTTAACGTAATATGGTATGATATTGATGCAGCAATTAGAAGAGAAAGGTTTATATTATACCTTCTCACGCATTGTAAGTATAGGTGAACCAGCAGCATCACGCATGATTCTCTTCTTGCGAAAGTCTAGGCTTGAGCCATCAACTTGAAACAAGAGATTACCGTTAACATCAAATGCTTTGTATCTTTGGTTTACGAACACTCCGCAGTATTTCTTTTTCACGGTTATTTCTGTTGGGGAAGCTACACAGAAGCTATCGTCCACAACACTCATCATGGGGAACCCTTCTTCTTCCAATGGCAATTCCATAAAAGCTTATGGGAAGAAGCTTTTGCTTAGATTTTGTTGGTTTATAGGGCAGAAAGCAAACGCTATATATATATATTTGAAGTGGTTCTCTTCTCTCATGTTTGGTGTTCTTGAATTATCAGAACAAACATTATTTTACTCAATTAATTTTGTTAAGAGGAGCTTCTTGTGTATTACCAATCAGAAATTCAAAATGACTTTTCGTATATATTTCATAGTCAGCTCTGAGACCAGAAGATAGATCACGACTCCGATCGCCGTAATCTTTTGACGGTTCTCTTCTGTAATCTGTTATTTCCTCTTTCATGCACTAGATTTACCACAGAATCTTACTCAATTAATTTGACAGATAATATTTTTCATAAACTAAAAATAATTTAGACATAATTAATACATATAACTTTTTAAAACAGTTAAATTTTTTTAATTTGTGATTATAGTTTTAACTTATATAGAAAAACTTATTTCATTATTTTTTTTTCTTTTTTCCTCAAAGGATATTGTTTGTTTAAATCTTGATTCAAAAAGGTTGGCTGAAAACTTTTGTAGAATTTCTGTGTCAAAGTTCAGACTGACGAATATTTGAAATTTACTTAAAAAAAAAAAAAAAAAAAATAAAACAAAAAAATTTAAAAAAAAAAAAAAAAAA